>JAEEGL010393712.1_pt1 | contig 22961 bp, 21 predicted proteins | sample 9134231 | NCBI WGS metagenome assembly JAEEGL01 (sample SAMN16246548, study PRJNA631951) | gut metagenome | biome: gut microbiome; feature: rumen; material: fiber-attached | host: Bos | place: Iran: Karaj | collected 2018-10 | reverse complement strand
TTCCTTTCGACAAAAAAGATCCCCCGGCTTACAAAGCCGGGGGATCGTCTTTGTTAAACGTTTTCTCTTGGATACTGGATCGCTGCCTGTGCGGCTGCCAATCTTGCGATCGGCACACGGTACGGTGAGCAGGAAACGTAGGTCAGTCCGCAGCGATGGAAGAACTCCACCGAGGCGGGATCGCCGCCGTGCTCTCCGCAGATGCCCATTTTGAGGCCGGGCTTGATCTCTCTGGCGTCCCGAACAGCCTTCTGGATCAGTTGTCCGACACCGCCGGCGTCCAGCGTTGCGAAGGGATCCAGTTCAAAAATCTTCCGATCGTAGTAGGCATTGAGGAAGGAGGCCGCATCATCACGGCTCAGACCGAACGTCATCTGCGTTAGGTCGTTTGTTCCGAAGGAGAAGAAGTCCGCTTCCTTCGCGATCTGATCGGCGATCAGGGTGGATCTCGGAGTCTCCATCATCGTACCGACATGGTAGACCAGATCACTGTTTGCATGGGAGATGACTTCGTCTGCTGCCCGAACGATCGCTGCCTTGACGAATTTGAGTTCTCCAAGGTCGGCTACCAGCGGAACCATGAGCTCCGGCTCGAAGTTCCAGCTCGGATGACGCTTGCGAACGTTGATCGCAGCCTCGATCACGGCCTGTGTCTGCATCACGGCGATCTCCGGATAGGAAACAGCCAACCGGCAGCCGCGGTGACCCATCATCGGGTTGACTTCCTTCAGCGATTCGATGACCTTCTTCAGGCGGACGACCGTCATGCCCATCTCATTGGCCAGGGCTTCGATCTCTTCCTCTTCCTTCGGCAGGAACTCGTGAAGCGGCGGATCCAGATAACGGACGGTGACAGGCTCGCCCTCCATCGCCTCAAAGACCTTCTCGAAGTCTTCTCTCTGGTAGACATGCATCTTATCCAGCGCCTTCTGACGGGTCTCTTCGTCTCTGGCCAGGATCATCTCGCGCATCGCGCGGATCTTGCTCTTTTCAAAGAACATGTGCTCGGTACGGACCAACCCGATGCCCTCTGCGCCGAAGTGATATGCCTGGGCAGCATCCTCCGGGGTCTCGGCATTGGCACGGATCTGCATCTGGCGGAAGCTGTCCGCCCAACCCATCAGGGTGATATAATCGGCAGACATGTTTGCACTGACCGTCGGAAGCTTTCCGAGGTAAACCTTACCGGTGGAACCGTCCATTGAGATGTAATCTCCCTCATGGACGATATGTCCGGACAGTTCAAAGAATTTCTGATCCTCGTGGATCACCATGCCGCTGCAGCTGGCAACACAGCAGATGCCAAGACCTCTGGCAACAACTGCCGCATGGCTGGTCATACCGCCGCGGACCGTGACGATACCTTCGGAGATATGCATCCCTTCGATGTCCTCCGGAGAGGTCTCATGGCGGACAAGGACGACTTTCTTGCCCTCCTTGACCCACTGCGCGGCGGATTCGGCGTCAAAGACGACCTGTCCGCAGGCGGCGCCTGGGGAAGCGGGAAGGGCAGTAGCTAACAGTTCAGCGGTTTTCAAAGCTTCGGGATCGAACTGATTATGGAGTAGAGAATCCAGATTCTTCGGATCGACCAGAAGAACAGCCTTCTCCTTGGTGATCTTTCCTTCCTGGACCAGATCGCAAGCGATCTTCAGTGCAGCAGCGGCGGTACGTTTCCCGTTTCTGGTCTGCAGCATATACAGTTTGCCATGCTCGATGGTGAACTCCATGTCCTGCATGTCTGCATAGTGATCTTCCAGACGCTGGGCGATCTTCCAGAACTGCTCGTAGACTTCCGGCATGGTGTCTTTGAGTTCCGCGATCGTCTTCGGAGTCCGGATACCGGCAACGACATCCTCGCCCTGAGCGTTGACTAAGAACTCACCATAGAACTTCTTTTCACCGGTCGCCGGGTTTCGGGTGAAAGCAACTCCGGTACCGGAATCATTGCCCATGTTGCCGAAAACCATCATCTGGACGGTAACGGCGGTTCCCCAGCTGCTGGGGATCCCGTTGGTTCTTCTGTAGTAGATCGCTCTCGGGTTGTCCCAGGAGCGGAAAACAGCTTTGACTGCTTCGATCAGCTGGATCTTCGGATCGGTCGGGAACTCCTTGCCAAGATATGTCTTGTAGACTCTCTTGAAGCGCTCCACGATCAGTTTCAGATCCTCGGTATCCAGTTCGGTGTCCATGACGACACCGCGGGCTTTTTTCTGTTCGTCCAGAATCTTTTCAAATTCTTCCTTCGGCACTTCGGAAACGACGTCGGAGTACATCTGGATGAACCGGCGATAGGAATCGAATGCGAACCGCTCATTTCCCGTCAGTTTAGCAAACCCGACAACGACTTCGTCATTCAAACCGAGATTCAAAATGGTATCCATCATTCCCGGCATGGAAGCTCTTGCACCGGAACGGACCGAGACCAGAAGCGGGTTCTTTGGATCGCCGAACTTCTTTCCGGTCATCCCTTCCAACTTGGAAAGGTATTCAAAGATCTCATCATTGATCTCCGGGGCGATCGTCTTTCCGTCTTCGTAATATCTGGTACATGCCTCTGTCGACACGGTGAACCCCTGCGGAACGGGCATCCCAAGACCCGTCATTTCGGCAAGGTTTGCACCCTTGCCTCCCAGCAGTTCGCGCATCGAGCCATTACCTTCCGAGAAAAGGTAAACATACTTTTTGCCCATAGTGTTTTCCTCCATTTGTTCATGATTTCCAAACCGCATAGAAATCAATCTTCAATCCCGATGGCTCATAAAAGCTCATACACATAAATTATACCAGTGTTTTTCGAAATATTATATAGACTAACTATTTTTTTGCTCATTTCTTCGCCGTTTTTTCTGTGACAAATCGAGCATTTCCCTGCTTTCGGTTGCAAAGTCCAATCCGTATTGTTAGAATATGTGCAGAACAAATCAACTGGTTAGGAGTTCTGGAAATGACCAATCTGGAAAAGTACAACAAAGCCTTTATGGAAGCGCTGAATGTCAAAGAAGATGAACTCAATGACGAGCTGGTCTATCTCCGTCACGACAATTGGGATTCCGTCTCCCATATGGATCTTGTCGTTGCCTTGGAAGGCGCTTTCAACATCTCCCTGCAGTCCATCGAAGTGACCAGTCTCGGCAGCTATCCCGCCGGCAAAGAGATCCTGGCCAAGCATGGGATCGAGATCGAATAATCACGAAAAACCGCGGTGGGATCGCCCACCGCTTTCTTTTTTCGGAAAGAAGGGTCTGTATCATGATCTTTTCCATTGAACACCATCCTGCAGAATCGCTGGCTGCTGTCGACGAATCCGGCTCCTCCCTGACCTATGGGGAACTGGTCCGGCAGGCGAACCTCCTCGGGCAACAGCTTCCGAAGCGCTCCCTTGTGTTCCAGCTTTGCCGAAACACCATCGGCTCGATGCTCGGATATGTTTCCTTTCTGTCCGCCGGATGTGTCCCTCTTCTGTTAGATGCATCCATGAACCGTGACCTGTTCCTGCAGCTTGTCGAGACCTATCAGCCATCCTATCTGTGGATCCCGGAGGACCTGCAGAAGGAGTTCAAACTGCCCTCCTGCTATGAAGCGTTTGGATATGTCCTGTGCCCCACCGGAAAGGACTCCTGCCCCTTACATCCGGACCTTGCCCTGTTACTGACGACCTCCGGCTCCACCGGCAGCCCGAAACTGGTCCGGCAGACTTATAAGAACATTGCCTCCAACGCTGCCTCGATCGTCCGGTATCTGGAACTCGATTCCTCGGAACGGCCGATCACGACCCTTCCCATGAACTATACCTATGGCCTGTCGATCCTGCAGAGCCACCTGCTCGTCGGAGCAACGATGCTGCTGACGACGAAGAGCATCGTTCAGAGTGAGTTCTGGGAGTTCTTTTCCGCGCAGCGGGCAACCAGCTTCGGCGGTGTCCCCTTCACCTATGAGATGCTGAAGCGTCTCAAATTCTTTACAATGGATCTCCCTTCCCTGCGGTATCTCACGCAGGCCGGCGGAAAGCTTCCGGTTTCCCTGCATGAGGAATTCGCCGCTTTCGCTGCGGAAAAAGGATTTCGTTTCTATGTGATGTACGGACAGACCGAGGCGACTGCCAGAATGGGCTATCTGCCGTATCAAAAAGCACAGGAGAAAATGGGCAGCATGGGGATCGCGATTCCCGGCGGCCGGTTCTCTCTTCTGGACGCGCAAGACCACGAATTCTCAACTCCTGGTATCACTGGAGAATTAATATACTATGGGGATAATGTGACCATGGGTTACGCCACCTGCCGGGAAGACCTTTCCAAGGAGGATGAGTGGCATGGCCGCCTCGTCACCGGCGACATGGCAAAAATGGATGAGGACGGATACTTCTACATTACCGGCCGGAAAAAGCGGTTCGTCAAACTGTTCGGGAACCGTGTCAATCTGGATGAGTGTGAACAGCTGATCCTCGGTCAGTATCCTTCTCTGGACTGCGCCTGTGTCGGTGTCGATGAAAAGATGACCGCTTTCATCACAGATGCCTCTCTGTGCGAGGAGGTCCACGCCTTTTTAAGCAGAACCCTTTCCCTCAACCGAAATGGTTTCTCCGTCCGTTTCCGGGACAGCATCCCGAAGAGCTCTTCCGGAAAGACGTTGTACACCCAGCTGCAGGAGGAATTATGATTTCTTTGGATCCGTTATTCGAGCAAGCACCGTTTTCTTTGGAGAAGCAGCAGAAGGATGCCCTTTGGAAGAAAGAATTGTCTTCCCTGGTCCGGCACCACCGCTCTGCCTGTCCGGAATACGACCATATGCTGTCCTCTCTCGGCTTTGAGGAACGCCCGGATCTCCCGCTGGAGGAGTATCCGTATCTGCCCGTGAGCCTGTTCAAGGAAATGACCCTTTCGAGCGTGCCGGAAGAGCAGATCTCGAAGCGGATCACCTCCTCCGGAACGACCGGACAAAAAGTCTCCCAGATCATTCTGGATGCCGAGACCTCCGCGCTGCAGCAAAAAGCTCTCATCAGCATCATGAGCGATCTTCTCGGAAAGGACCGTCTTCCCATGCTGGTGCTGGACTGCCCTTCCGTCTTAAAAGACCGGACGAAGTTTACGGCCAGAGGTGCCGGTGTTCTCGGGTTTTCCCTCTTTGGAAAGACCCGTGTATTCGCATTGGATGATGAGATGAAGCTGGATCTTTCCGCCATCAGGTCTTTCCTGGGACAGTATGGAGACAAACCGTTCTTCCTCTTCGGATTCACCTTTATGGTTTGGAAGTATTTCTACGGCGCCCTTAGGGAGTTGCCGGAATCTCTGGATTTCTCCAATGGGATCCTGTTGCACGGGGGCGGTTGGAAAACGCTTCAGGAAGAGGCTGTTGCTCCGGAAGTCTTTGCTTCTTCCCTCCGTGAAGTCTGCTCCCTGGAGCATATCTACGACTACTACGGTATGGCGGAACAGACCGGTTCGATCTTTTTACAATGCGAACACGGTCACTATCACTGCAGCAATTTTTCCCAGATCTTTGTCCGGGATCCTTATGACTTCTCACTAAGTAAAAAGGGGGCTCCCGGGATCCTGCAGGTCCTGTCTCTTCTCCCGCGTTCCTATCCGGGGAACAGTCTCCTGACAGAGGATGAAGCCGTTTTTCTGGGGGAAGATGACTGTCCTTGCGGAAGAAAAGGAAAGTATTTTCAGATCTTAGGCCGTCTCAAAGACGCCGAACTAAGGGGGTGCAGCGACACGTATGCCGAAACTCACCGATGATATCCGTTTTCTCGTCGGCTCCCGGGAACTTCTGTCGGAATGCCAGTCAGCCGCTCCGCTTGTTCCCTTCGACCCAACGGTCCTGGATCTTTTGGATGACCTTGCTGCGTCGATCCGGAAGGATTCCGACTGCCGTCTGTATCCGGACCTTGTGACTCTTGCTTTTTGGCTGCGAAAAGCAAACCTCCTCTCCTTGTCCGAAAGCTACCGGCAGGACGGCCCACGTCTCGGAAGAGGATTTGCGTTTCATATTTCCCCTTCCAATGTTCCGCTCAATTTTGCCTATTCTGCCTTTGCCGGTCTGTTGAGCGGAAACAGCAATCTGATCCGCCTTCCTTCCCGGGAGTTTCCACAGGCGGAGTTGCTCTGTCGGCATCTGGATGTGCTCCTTGAGAAAAAGTATCCTTCTCTTCGTCCCTATCTGATCTTCGTCCGCTATGACCGGGATTCCGGTTGGACAGAGGAATTCTCTCTGTCTGCGGATTGCCGGATCATCTGGGGCGGCGATGATACGATCCGTTCGGTCCGCCGGTTTCAAACAGCGCCACGGTGTGTGGAAGTGTCTTTTGCCGACCGGTTTTCTGTCGCGTCATTTTCCTCCGAAGCCTACCTGGCTCTCGAGAACAAAGACGCCTTCCTTCACGGCTTCTATCAGGACACTTACTTGACCGATCAGAATGCCTGTACCTCCCCCTGGCTGATCCTGTGGCTCGGAGGGAAAACCGAAGCGGCCAGGAAAGACTTCTGGGACCGCTTGTCCCGTCTCGTGGAGCGTGACTACTCCTTTGAGGGAGTCCAGGCTGTCGCCAAACTGGATGCTTTCTACCGGCTGGCTGCCGTCCATCCCGATGCCCGCCTGATCGCCGAGAACAACGGTCTTTTCCGCGTCCTTGTGCCGTCGGTCTCTTCTGATCTTCCGGACTACCGCCCGGGCAGTGGTTTCTTCTTAGAAGTCTGCGGGTCCTCCCTTCTTGACTTGCTGCCCATCTGCACAGACAAATGTCAGACTCTGTCGGTGCTCGGGATCCCCCAAGAAGCTCTCTCGGCACTGATGGCTGAGTTGCCCCGCGGGATCGACCGGATCTCCGAAGTCGGTCACACGATGGATTTCTCCTTACAATGGGACGGCTATGACCTTATCCGTGTCCTTTCCCGTGTCATTGGCACCCAATCTCTATCGGGAGGTGTTTCTCTATGATACTGACCCATGAGCAGGTCCTGGAGCGGTTGCCGCATCGTCCGCCGATGCTCCTTATCGACGAAGCCTCCTCCCTGTCGAGCACTCAAATCGTAGCGAGTCTGCGGATCCGGGACGACTGGGAGATCTTCCGCGGTCATTTCCCCGCTGCGCCGATGCTGCCCGGAGTCTATACCATTGAAGCTATGGCGCAGGCGTCCGACCTGATCCTTCTTTCGGATCCGGTCCATGCCGGAAAACTACCCATCTTTGCCTCTGTCGAACAGGCACGGTTTTTACGGCCCATCCGGCCGGGGGATGAGATCCGCATCGAATCCTCTTTACAGGAATTTAATCCCTCCTCCCAAATGGCAACCTTTACCTGTTCCGTCTATTTGGGCGACAAAAAAGCGGCAACGGCCAGTCTGACCATTGCCCTTCGATAACAAAAGCAAAAGCTCCGATCCAATCGGAGCTTTTTTCTTAGACATATCCCAGATATCCTCGTATCGAGACCTCTCCGGAAGTAACGACAGTCCTCTCTCCGCCGATCTCGCAGATGAGCCCCCCGCTGCGGTCCACTGCAACAGCATTCGCGGCAGTTTCGTTTCCATGGGAGATCAGGAGCACCTGTTTCCCGAGTGTCACACAGCGGTCCATGTATTGCGGCAGAAAGACAAGAAAACCCATATTGGAAAAGTTCTCCAGTGCCGGTTCCATCGTCTCCAGCATCCGTGTTGCAGTTTCCTGCGGAGAAAGGATGACCCCAACGTCTTCCATAGAAATGGCGTAGGGCGCTCCCTGGCGTTTTTCCTGTTTCAGATTGATCCCGATCCCGCAGATGATCCGGTCTCCCGAGCGTTCACAAAGGATCCCTCCGAGTTTTTTCCCTTCCACGATCAGATCATTTGGCCATTTCAGTTCAATGGTCTTCCCCAGGACCGGCGATAAGGCGAGGGACGTCAACAGCCCCAGGAGCAGTGTCAACGCTCCCGGATCCTTCGAAAACCGGCCGGCGGACAGCAGAAAAGAAAGATACAGCCCGGCGTTGGCCCCGCTTTCCCACCGGTGGCCCTGTCGGCCCTTCCCGGCCGTTTGCATCTGTGCAGTCACGACCGTTCCTTCCGGCGCATCTTTCAACTCGGCCAGATAATCATTGGTCGAGGAAACGCTTTCCAAATGGATCTGCGTTTTCCCCAGCCACTTTGTTTGAAGGGGCCAACTCTCCCCGGTTACTCTTGGGCACATCTGATCCATTCCTCCAGTGACTTGGTATATGCCTGAAACGCTCGCGGTAACGCGACTTCCCGGTTCAGGACGGTCAGGTTCTCCAGCCGGAAGGGGCCTTCCTCCGGCACATAATCTGCCCGGATCAGACATCCTTTCATATGCCATTCGATATGGGAAAACACATGTTTACTGTCCGGCAGCTCCAGACAGAACGATCCCCGGACGCCCATCGCGTTCAGTGCATCGGGGATCTCCTCCGGCGGGTACCAACCCTCCAGATTCGGAAGCTCCCACAAGGAAGAGAGCAGCCCGGAATCCTGTCTGCGGTGCAGCAGGATCCGGTCCTGACAGACGATGACGAAAACCGTCCGTTGTTCGATCTTCCGGGGCTTTTTTTCTTTTTTGACCGGATACCGCTCCGGATCACCCGTTTGGACGGCACGGCAACGCTGTTTCAGCGGGCACTCGGAGCAAAGAGGCTGCCCGTTCGGCAGGCAGACCGTTGCCCCCAGATCCATGAGCGCCTGGTTGAAATCCCCCGGCCGTTTGGGGTCCTGTTCCCGCATCACCTGTTCGGTGACCGCCGCCTTGACTTTAGGATCGGTCACATCCACCGGATCCGCATTCAGCCGGGAAAAGACCCGCAGGACATTTCCGTCCACCGCCGGAGCGGGGACCCGGAAGGCAATGGATGCGATCGCGCCGGCTGTGTATTCCCCGATCCCGGACAGGGTCCTCAGCTCCTTGGGGTCGGACGGGATCTGCCCGTGATACTGTTCTTCGATCTGCCTTGCCGCCTTTTGCATATTGCGGACCCTGCTGTAATAGCCGAGACCCTCCCACAGTTTTAACAGGGTCTCCTCATCTGCCTGTGCCAGATCCTGTACGGTCGGCAGTTCTTTTAAAAACCGCTCATAGTAAGAAATGGCCGCCTGAACACGGGTCTGCTGCAGCATGATCTCCGACAGCCAGACGTGGTACGGTGTCGGGTCACTGCGCCAGGGAAGTACTCTGGCCTTTTGGTCGTACCAGTCCAGTAATTCTGTTGCCAGTGAAGCCATTTCGTTCCCTCCTTTTGGAAAAGAGCCTTGGTCCCCCAAGGCTCTTTGTCTTATCGGCCGCAGCAGTTTTTGTATTTCTTTCCGCTGCCGCAGGGGCAGGGATCGTTTCTTCCGATCTTCTTCTTTCCGTCCCGGCGGATCGGCTGCTGTTTGACACTTCCGTCGCCGCCCGTCATCGTGGGCTTCGCGACCTGTTCTCTCCTGGGTCCTTCTCCCTGCCGGATCCGAACGGTCAGGAGCATCTTGATGGTATCTTCCCGGATGTTGGCGACCATCTCGTCAAACATGTCGGAACCTTCCAGACGGTACTCGATGACCGGATCCTTCTGTCCCAGCGAGCGAAGGTAGATCCCGCGCTTAAGGTCTTCCATCGCGTCGATGTGATCCATCCACTTGAGGTCGACGTTGCGTAACAGGACCATCCGCTCGATCTCGCGCATGACCTCCGGTCCGAAGGTTCTCTCCCGGTTCTCGTACAGCTTGTGTCCTCGCTCTAAGAGGAAGTTCTTGACGTCCTCCTTTTTGAGTTCGGAGAGCTGTGCGGTGCTGTAGACAAGTTCACTCTGATTGATGAGCCATCCCATGAAGTAATCCCGCAGGCCGATCAGGTTCCACTCCTCCGGAATATCGGATATACCGAAGAACCGGTCGACGTTTTCGCTGATGACCTCGTCGAGCATCTTGCGGATGCTCTCGGAAAGGTCCTTTCCTTCCAGAACTTCTCCACGCTGCCCGTAGATGATCTCTCTCTGACGGTTCATGACATCGTCGAACTGCAGGACGTTCTTCCGGATGGCAAAGTTGCGGCCCTCCACGCGGGACTGGGCGGTCTGGATGACACTGGTCAGTGCCTTTGCCTCGATCGGCATATCCTCATCGTATTTCAGGGTGCCGACAAGCGCCTGGATGCGGTCTCCTCCGAACAGACGGAGCAGATCGTCTTCCAGCGACAGGAAGAACTTGCTTTCTCCCGGATCCCCCTGACGGCCGGAACGGCCACGCAGCTGGTTATCGATCCGTCGGGATTCATGACGTTCGGTACCCATGATAAAGAGGCCACCGGCGGCGCGGACCTTCTCCGCTTCTTCCGCGATCTCCTCTTTGTATTTCTCATTGAGCTTCTGGAAGGTCTGCTTGGCGTGCAGGACTTCCCCATCCTTGGTCTCCGCGTAGCTGGTCGCCTCGTTGATCATCTCCTCGGAGAACCCTTGCTTACGCATCTCGTTCTTGGCCAGATACTCGGCGTTACCGCCCAGCATAATATCAGTTCCTCGTCCGGCCATGTTCGTTGCGATCGTAACCGCCCCAAACTTACCGGCCTGTGCGACGATCTCCGCCTCCTTCTCGTGGAATTTGGCGTTAAGTACTTCATGCTTGATCCCGCGTTTTTTGAGCAGGTTTGAAATGATCTCGCTCTTTTCGATGGATACCGTTCCGACCAGAACCGGCTGTCCCTTCGCATGGCATTCCAGCACCGCCTCCACGACGGCATTGAACTTGGCAGATTCCTTCTGATAGACCACATCGTCCAGATCCTTTCGGATCACCGGCTTGTTGGTGGGGATCTCCACCACATCCAGGGAATAGATCTCCCGGAATTCAGCTTCTTCCGTCAGGGCGGTACCGGTCATGCCGGAGAGCTTTCCGTACATGCGGAAATAATTCTGGAACGTGATCGTTGCCAGCGTCTTGGATTCCTTGGCAACGGTGACTCCTTCCTTGGCCTCGATGGCCTGATGGAGACCCTCGCTGTACCGGCGTCCGATCATGAGTCGGCCGGTGAACTCATCGACGATGATGACCTGCCCTTCTTTGACGACATAGTCCACATCCTTGCGCATGACGCCCTGAGCCTTGATCGCCTGGGAGATATAATGCTGAAGATCCATATTCTCCGGATCGGTCAGGTTTTCCACGTGGAAGTACGCTTCCGCCTTGGCAACGCCGGAGGCGGTCAGAGTAGCGGTCCTTGCCTTTTCATCGACGATATAATCTCCGTCGAGCTGATCGTTGTCTTCTTTGTTGTTGGTCTCCACGACCTTGACCATCCTCAGTCCTTTGGCGAACCGGTCCGCACGGGTGTACATTTCCGAAGAATTCTCGCCGGCACCCGAAATGATGAGCGGTGTTCTCGCTTCATCGATCAGGATCGAGTCGACCTCATCCACGATCGCGAAGGCGTGTCCCCGCTGGACCTGGTTCTCCTTGTAGGTGACCATGTTGTCGCGAAGATAGTCAAACCCGAATTCGTTGTTCGTTCCGTATGTGATGTCGGCGCGGTAGGCCTCTCTTCGCTGTTCATTATCCAGCCCGCTGACGATCAGACCAACGCTGAGCCCGAGGAACCGGTAGACTTTTCCCATCCACTCGGAGTCTCTCTTCGCCAGATAGTCATTGACCGTGACGATGTGCACGCCTTTGCCGGTCAGCGCGTTCAAATACGCCGGCAGCGTCGCCACCAGCGTCTTTCCTTCACCGGTCTTCATCTCAGCGATCCGTCCCTGATGCAGAACGATACCGCCAATGACCTGGACCGGGAAGTGCTTCATCTCCAAAACACGATAAGACGCCTCTCTGCAAACGGCAAAGGCATCCGGCAGAAGATCGTCCAGACTCTCTCCTGCCGCCAGCCGGTCTTTCAGGATCTGGGTCATGCCCCGCAGTTCCTCATCACTCTTTGCGGCGTAGGTCTCTTCCAGTGCCAGAACCTTATCGGCGATCGGACGGATCCTCTTGAGCTCACGTTCCGAATATGTCCCGAAAATCTTATCAAACAGTCCCATTGTATACTCCTTGTATATCAGTTCGGTCTCCCGATAAACAGCAACCTAATGATTCATTGTATCTTTCCCCTATTTCTTTGTCAAACCGCGTCATTGCTGTTTTCTCTCTTCATTTCAGGGGGATTTCTCGTTGCGAGCACCCCTTGGCTTTTGTATAATGAGAGAGGTAACCTTTGGTGTCTGCCGACACGAAACCTGATCCGCCTGCAGAGCTTGTTCTCCTGCAGGAATCTTTGATAGAAAGAGGGTGAGTGGCATCTTCTTCGGACCCGTCCGGGGAAGGATGTCAGGTATTGATGAAATTCACTCAAGACGTGGAAAACATGTGCCGGGTCTCACAGGGCCCGAATCACGGTCCCGCTCCGATCCCGGAGGAAGGGAAATGGGTCAAGGCATACCAGATCCCGGATATTTCCGGCCTGTCCCATGGGATCGGCTGGTGCGCCCCTCAACAGGGTGCCTGCAAACTGACACTGAATGTCAAGGAAGGCATCATCCAGGAAGCCCTGGTCGAAACGATCGGCTGCTCCGGCATGACGCATTCCGCCGCCATGGCCGGCGAGATCCTTCCCGGCAAAACATTGCTGGAAGCACTCAACACCGACCTGGTCTGTGATGCCATCAACGTTGCCATGCGGGAGATCTTCCTGCAGATCGTTTACGGACGCAGCCAGACCGCTTTTTCGGAAGACGGCCTGCCGGTCGGCTCTTCTCTGGATGACCTTGGCAAGGGTCTGCGCTCCCAGGTCGGGACCATCTTCTCCACCGGCAAAACGGGCGTCCGCTATCTGGAATTGGCGGAAGGATATATCCTGAAGCTCGGACTGGATGCCAACAACGAGATCATCGGATATCAGTTCATCCGGGTCGGCAAGATGCTGGAAGATATCCGCAAAGGAACGGATCCGGCAACAGCTCTTTCGAAGAACACCGGCACGTACGGCCGTTTCAATGAAGCGGTCAAAGTCATTGATCCGAGAGAAGAATAAGGGGGCGACGAAATGGTTACGTTTGAAGGAAAAGAAAGACGGATGCCCAAGATCGAAGCCTGCCTGAAGGAGTACGGTCTGGATTCTCTGGAAGCCTGCCGCGATCTCTGCCTCTCCAAAGGGATCGATGTGGAGACCATCGTAAAGGGCGTACAGCCCATCGCGTTTGAAAATGCAGTTTGGGCTTACACCCTTGGCTGTGCGGTCGCACTGAAGAAAGCGGTTGCTTCGGCTGCGGATGCAGCGCAGGCGATCGGGATCGGTCTGCAGGCCTTCTGTGTCCCCGGTTCCGTTGCGGAAGAACGCCAGGTCGGTCTTGGCCACGGCAATCTTGGTTCCATGCTCTTAAGAGAAGAGACCAAGTGCTTCTGCTTCCTGGCCGGACATGAATCCTTTGCTGCCGCGGAAGGCGCCATCGGCATTGCCAAGAATGCAAACCGCGCCCGCAAGGAACCGCTTCGGGTCATCCTGAACGGTCTCGGCAAGGATGCCGCTTATATCATCTCCCGGATCAACGGATTCACCTATGTGGCGACGGAATACGATTTCACTACAAATACCCTGAAGGAACTGGAGCGTAAGCCGTTCTCGGACGGAGAAAAAGCGAAAGTCCTCTGCTACGGGGCCAACGATGTCCTGGAAGGCGTTGCGATCATGAAGAAAGAGCATGTGGACATTTCCATTACCGGAAATTCCACCAACCCGACCCGCTTCCAGCACCCGGTCGCCGGCACATACAAAAAGTGGTGCCAGGAGAATGGCATCAAGTACTTCTCTGTCGCCTCCGGCGGCGGTACCGGGCGTACCCTGCACCCGGACAACATGGCCGCAGGTCCCGCCTCTTATGGTCTGACGGACACGATGGGAAGGATGCATGGAGATGCTCAGTTTGCCGGATCTTCTTCCGTTCCGGCCCATGTGGAAATGATGGGTCTTATCGGAATGGGCAACAATCCTATGGTCGGTGCCACTGTCGCCTGTGCGGTTGCGGTAGCCGAAGCCGGGAAATAGCCGAAATGAAAGAAAAGGAGTGCCGAACGGCACTCCTTTTTTTATATCTTTCTTCCGTTACACTGCGCTTCGACCAGATCGTCTCCCTCGTATCGGAGTTTCATGGTGAAGAACGGTTCTCCCCGGTAGAGCCTTTGGAGAAACAGCCTGTCCCCTTCCCACATGGGCAGGTCCAGCATCCGGTCCCGTTCGATCCAGTGCAGTTCGCCCTCGTCACAGGGGATCACCTCTGTTTTCTCGGTTGTTCCGTCAAACAGGAACATGTGCTCCGTCGGGTACTGATCCGAAACGAAAGTGATGATTCCCCGCAGCCGGAGATCCTGTGCCGTCAGACCGGTCTCCTCCAGGATCTCTCTGCGGCATGCCTCCTCCGGGCTTTCCTTTTCCTCAAATTTCCCGCCGATCCCGAGCCACTTTCCCTCATTCATATCCTCTGGTTTCTTGTTCCGGTACAGCAGAAGGACCTTGTCTTCGTGGTTCAGATAGCAAAGAGTACTGTTGATCACTTCTTTTCCTCCTCCTGCTTTCGCCGAATCTCTTCTTCTTTCTTGGCCAACGCCTCTTCGAAGCCTTTGAGTGCCGCAAACGGGGCAAACTGTTTTGCCCGGTCGAGGCGGGACATTTTCGGACGCTTCTTATTCTCCACTTTTATGCCCTCCGATCTGGCGGTTTCTTTCCCGCATCGTTGCAGCTTCCTCCAGGCTGATCCCCTTCAGGATGGAGTTTTTGCCGAACCGTCCCTTGATGGACAGCATCGCCTCCTGGATCCGCTGTTCCTTTTCGTCCTGCTTCTGCCGGTCCTCCCATTCGAAGAGATTGATCTGCTCTTCTTCAGCGATCTCTTCCTCTTCCAGCTGGTTGCAGCTGATGGTGATCCGGCGGATCGGCGCCTGGGGATCGGTGATCTGCCGGTAGACCCGTTTTACCTCCGGCAAGATATCCTTGGTGTGGTTGCTGAACCGGAGCAGAGAGACCGTTCCCTTGGCCGGCTCCCGCTTGAGCGCATTCGAATAACCGACCATCAATCCAAGAGACCGGGTCACCAGGGACTTTCTTGCCATGCTCAGACACAGAGCATCGGTCATCTCCGAAACGATCAGCTCCGCTTCCTCGAAGGAATAGTCCCGCATCAGGACCTGACCGCTGCTCAGCCCTTCGCTCTTTGCCACATATTGCTTGATATCTGCGATCGTTGTCGGCTCTCTTCCCCAGGCATGATCGATGAGCAGCTCTGCGTCGATCCCGAAGACCCGGTAAAGAAGATCTTCATCCGCCTTTGCGATATCCTCCATGGTAAACAGCTGGTGCTGAGCCAGGCGTTTTACGGTGCCCTCTCCGACCCGCCAGAAGTCCGTCAGCGGCTGGTGCCGCCACAGCGTCCTCCGATAGCTCTCTTCGTCTAATTGCCCGATGAAATCCGGCGCATGCTTCGCGGTGATGTCCAGCGCGATCTTGGTCAGATACAGATTGGTCCCGATCCCGCAGGTGGCGCGGATCCCCAGCTCGATCTCGATCTCTTTCATCAGCTTGACAGCCATCTCTTTCGCCGTGAGCCCGTATCGCTTCAGGTACGGCGTCACATCCAAAAAGGATTCGTCGATCGAATAGACGTGGATGTCTTCCGGCGAAACGTACCGGAGATAGATCTCATAGATGTTGGCGGAGTACTCGATGTATTTCTGCATCCTCGGCTCTGCGATGATAAAGGAAAACTGCTGAGGGATCTCAAACAGGCGGCACCGGTTCCGGATGCCTTTTGCCTTCAGGGAAGGAGAGACTGCCAGGCAGATCGTCCGGTCACTTCTTTCCGGGTCGGCCACGACCAAATCGGTCGTCATGGGGTCCAGCCCCCGCTCTACGCATTCCACGGAGGCATAGAAGGATTTGAGATCGATACAAAGATACTGTTTCGTCTCCATCGGTTGCCTCCTTTTCTTTTTGGAATGATTTCAGTATACTGGACGGAAAGAGGTGTTCCATATGAAACCAATTATCGGTATTTTCAGCTTTCCGCTCCTTCGTGACAACAAGCCGTTCTCTGCACTGGGTGAGACTTACTCGGATGCGGTTTTAGCAGGCGGTGGCCTTCCGCTGCTCTTCCCCTGTGTTTGCCCTAAAGAAGACCTGGAGAAACTGCTGGAACTCTGTGACGGGTTATTGTTCCTGGCGGAGCAGACATCGATCCCGCCTTTTATCATGAGGATCCTTCTCCGGAAGTGACCTTCTATCAGACGGAATTCGATCAACTCGAACTGGATGCGCTGACGTGGCTTCAGGAACACAAGGTCCCCGTTCTCGGGATCTGCCGCGGCTGTCAGGTCCTCAACGTCTTTGACGGCGGGACCCTGTATCAGGATCTTCCGAGCCAGTATCCCGGTCCGGTCGGTTCCCATAATCAGACGGCCCTTTCCATCGACCGTTCCACTCCGACCCATAAAGTACTCATCGACTCAGGAAGCCGATTGGCGAAGCTGCTGGGCTCCGAAGTTATGACCAACAGCATGCACCATCAGTCAGTCCTCGAGCCCGGTCCCCACTACCGTGTTACCGCCCGCGGGGAAGACGGTGTCGTGGAGGCGATCGAGCACGAAAACGGGCTCTGGCTTGCAGTCCAATGGCATCCGGAATGCCTTCTGGAAACGGTCCCTGTTATGTTGGAACTGTTTCGCAGTTTCGTAGCCGACTGTGCTGCCTATCACGATCAAAAATGATCCTATGAAAAGAAAGACCTGCTGGCTTCAGCAGGTCTGTTTTTTAAATGAGACCAAACGAACGAAGGATCCAAGTCCCAAAGAAAAACGTAACGATGGAGAACAAAGACGTGAACAGCGTCACCTCGGCAGTCAAGCCGGCATCGCTTCCCATGGCGCGCGCCATCGGTGCTCCCGACACGGCTGTCGGAGAGCCGAACAACACGAAGATGACCGCCAGCTCCGGGCCCCGGAACCCCATCAGATATCCGATCCCGGTAAAGAGGATCGGAAATACGATCCCGCGGATCACCACAAGCGGGACGGAGTACCGGATGTTTTCCCTCGCCGCTTTGAAACTGAACTGTCCTCCGACTGCTAACAGGATCATCGGAGTTGCCATATTGCTGCAGTAATCGATCGTCTTGGAAACGAATCCGATCAGCGGGATCCGAAGCAGTTGGAACAGCAGACCCGCGATGATCCCGATGATCAGCGGGTTCTTCAGGACGCCGAGAAACATACCGGCCCAATTGATCTTTCCTTTCCCGTCTTTTGCGTTCGGGCCGAAGGCGGTGAACACAAGGACTGCCAGGATATTGAATTCCGCAACGGCAAACGGAAGGACCGTAGCTGCCGCTTCCATCCCCGGCTGGCCGCACAGCTCTTTCAATAGCGGGATCCCGAGCAGAATGAAGTTGGTCCGGAAGGTGGAATGGACGGCCGCTCCGCATTTTTTCCGGTCCTTTACGAGGAACGGCCAGACCAAAGCTCCTGCCAGCGCCATGGCGAGGATCCCCAGCAAACAAAACAGTGTCAGTTTCCCCCGGAATCCGCTTAACAGCGCGGACTGATAGGTCTCCCGAAAGAGCATGACCGGCAGGAAAAAGTGAAACCCAAGATCTGACAGGGTCTCTGCGAAAGACTTGGTCATCATTCCCTTTCGCGTCAGAGCATACCCGATCGCGACCATCAAAAACAGCGGGAACACTGCATTCATGCTGAATACTACGTTTTCCACATTCATTCCTCATTCGTCAAAACAGAGCTGTCTTCGCAGCTCTGTTTTGTTTTATTCTTCTTCCGGTTCTGCAGAACGGTCCTCGGTAAGATCTTCCGGCTCCTCTTCGCCGTCTTCCTCATCCTGCTCTTTCTGCGCGCCGGCGATGGTGACCAGGTAGCTGTCTTCCTGCAGCCGCATGACGCGGACACCGCTTCCGTGTCTCGACTGGACCGCGATATCAGACACCGGCATCCGGATAATGATTCCGTCACTGCTGATCATGATGACATCGTCGTCGTCTTCCACCTGCAGGATCCCGGCGACCAGACCGCGCTTCTCCACATCGAGATTGGAAACGCCCTTGCCTCCGCGGGTCTGTCTGCGGAAATCATCAAACGGAGTTCTCCGTCCGAATCCGGCTTCCGAAACAGTCAGGAACTTCTTCTCGGGATCGACGACGATCATGCCGACCGTTTCATCCTCACCTTCCAGTTCGATCGCCCGGACACCTCTGGCCGTTCTTCCGATCGCTCTGGCATCTTCCTCGTGGAAGCGGATGGCTCTGCCTCCTCTGGTCGCGACCAGCAGTTCATCATTGCCGCTCGTCAGGCGGACCGTGCACAGGCGGTCCCCCTCGTCCAGATTGATGGCGATGAGTCCGCTCTTGCGGATATTGGAGTAAGACGAAAGGGTCGTTCTCTTGAGGATGCCCTTCTTGGTGAGCATACACAGATAGGACGTGTCGTCGTAGTCGCTGACCTTGATCATCGACGTGACCTTCTCCTCGCTCTCCAGCGGGAGCAGGTTCACGATATTCATTCCTCTCGCATTGCGGGAACCTTCGGCAATCTCAAATCCTTTGAGCCGGAACACCTTGCCGCGGTTGGTGAAGAACAGGACATAATCGTGGGTCGAGCAGACAAACAGTTCTTCCACGAAGTCCTCGTCTCTCTGGTTCATGCCGGAGACTCCCCGCCCGCCGCGATGCTGCGAACGGTAGAGATCCATCGACTGTCTCTTGATGTATCCGAAGTGGGTCAACGTGATGACGTTGCTCTCCTCGGGGATCAGATCCTCGATATCGACTTCTCCGCTGACCATCTGGATCTGGGTACGGCGGGGATCTTCATACTTCTCGCCGACTTCGCGGAGCTCGTTCTTCACGATCTCCAGGATCCTGCCCTCACTGGCAAGGATCTCTTCCAGTTCCCGGATCCGTTTCTGGACGGTTCCTAATTCCTCTTCGATCTTGATCCTCTCCATGCCGGACAGCCGTCCAAGCTGCATGGTCACGATCGCATTGGCCTGGACATCGGTGATGGAGAAGCGCTCCATCAGGTTCGTCTTGGCCGTCGGGGTATCGGCGGAATGCCGGATCAGCTGGATGACCTCATCGGTGTGGTCGACGACCAGCTTCATGCCTTCCAGGATGTGCTCCCGGTCCAGAGCTTTCTGCAGATCGAACTTGGTGCGCCGGGTAATGACGTCTTCCTGATGACGGATGTAGTACCCCATCATCTCCTTGAGGGTCATGATCTTCGGCTAGCCGTCCACCAGGGCGAGCATGATCACACCGATGGTATCCTGCAGCTTGGTATAACTATACAGCTGGTTTAAAACGACCTGGGCGTTGGCGTCCCGTTTCAGTTCGACGACGATGCGCATGCCTTGACGGTCCGATTCGTCCCGCAGGTCGCTGATCATTTCGATCTTCTTGGTGTTGACGCACTCTGCCATCGATTCGATGAGACGTGCCTTGTTGACCATATATGGGATCTCGGTGATCACGATGCGCTGACGGCCGTTCGGCATCTCTTCGACCTCTGCCTTGCCGCGAAGCGTGATCTTTCCGCGGCCGGTCCCATAAGCGGCGCGGATCCCGGAATACCCCATGATCACGCCTCCGGTCGGGAAATCCGGGCCTTTGACGCATTCCATGAGCTGTTCCAGCGTCGCATCCGGGTTGTCGATCAGAAGGCAGCAGCCGTCAATGACTTCTTTCAGATTGTGCGGAGGGATATTGGTCGCCATACCGACTGCGATACCAGTCGATCCGTTGACCAGAATGTTCGGAAACCGGGAGGGCAGGACGACTGGCTCTTTCAGACGGTCATCGTAGTTGGAAGTATAATCGACCGTCTCTTTGTCGATATCCGTCAGCATGTTGACGGAGATCTTGCTCATTCTACTCTCCGTATAACGGTAGGCAGCCGGTGGATCTCCGTCCACCGAGCCAAAGTTTCCGTGTCCGTCAACCAACGGATACCGCAGGGAAAAATCCTGTGCCAATCGGACCAACGCATCATAGACAGAGGCGTCTCCGTGAGGATGGTACCGGCCTAAGACCGACCCGACCGTATCTGCACATTTTCGATATGCTTTGTCCGGGGTCAGTCCGCTTTCATAGAGCGTGTAAAGAATGCGGCGGTGGACCGGTTTGAGTCCGTCCCGCACATCCGGCAGGGCCCGGCTGACGATGACCGACATGGAATAGGCAAGAAAACTATCCCGCATCTCCTTGTCAATATCGACATTCAGGACCTTGGAACCTTCTGTGTACATATCTCTTCTCCTTTAATGGATGAAATCATCGATAAGTGTAGTATTCCTTGGAAAACTTGTTGCAGACTGTCTTGAGAAACTCCTCGACGAGATATCGGTCGTCGCCGATCTCCTCCTTGGGGATCAGTACCGTGCGTTCATTGGTCGCGATCACGGCATAGAGCATCGGTGTCTCTTCGACCCGTAGGATCTCCGACCATTGGTATGCTTCTCTCGAAACGGTCGTCTCGACCAGCTCACCGTTGGTAAACTCGATCTTGATCTCGTTTTGCAGATACTGGCTCTTTTCGTAATTCTCGACGGCGCTCTTTTCGATCAGCTTGGGCAGGCTGGCCCGGTAGAACCACAGGTTGTATGCCCCCAATACGATCAGGACGACTCCCAGAATATAGAACAGCGAGGAAACGTTGCTCTGCTCCGAAGTGGTCAGACGCATGACGATCAGCGCCACCGCAAGCAGGATCTCCGCGATTCCGGAAATGGTCGTGCGTTTCTTCTTCGCCTCAAACTGGCGAAGCCCCATCCGCCTTCCGTAATCTGCAAACTGGTCTTTGGTGATGTGATAGCACAGCTGCAATACACTGTTTGTCTCTTCCATATTCGTTCCCTTACACATCCAGATTGGTCACATACTGCGCATTGGTCTCGATAAATTCTCTGCGGGGCTCGACCTTATCCCCCATCAGAATGGTAAAGGTCTCATCCGCTTTCTGCGCATCTTCCAGTTCGACCCGGAGCATGGTCCTCGTCGCAGGGTCCATGGTGGTTTCCCACAGCTCATGGGGATCCATCTCACCAAGACCTTTATACCGGGCAACTTCTGCCTTTCCGTTGTCCCCGGCAAGTTCCTGGATGTACTGGTCCCGCTCCGCATCCGAATAGGCATGGCGGACCTGCTTGCCGCGGGTCACCTTATACAACGGCGGCTGGGCGATGAAGACATGTCCCTCCTCCACCAGCGGACGCATATACCGGAAGAAGAAGGTCAGCAGAAGCGTACGGATATGGGAGCCGTCCACATCGGCATCGGCCATGATGACGACCCGGTTGTACCGCAGTTTCGTGATATCGAATTCCGGACCGATCCCGCATCCGAGCGCGGTGATGACCGGCAACAGCTTGTCATTTCCATAGACCTTGTCGATCCGGGATTTTTCGACATTGAGCATCTTTCCCCAAAGCGGAAGGATCGCCTGGAACCGACGGTCCCGTCCTTCTTTGGCAGAGCCGCCTGCCGAGTCTCCCTCGACGATGTAGATCTCGGTGTCAGCCGGGTCTTTTTCCGAACAGTCCGCCAGTTTTCCGGGAAGCCGGGCGCTTTCCAGTGCGGATTTTCTCCGGGTGGATTCTCTTGCTTTTCTGGCTGCCTCTCTTGCCCGGGAAGCATTGACACACTTATCTAAGATCGCACGGGCTTCCGCCGGGTGTTCTTCCAGATACGTCTCAAACTGCTTGGAAACGACATTGTCGACCAGCGTGCGGATCTCGGTGTTTCCGAGTTTTGCCTTCGTCTGTCCCTCAAACTGGGCTTCCTCCAGCTTGACGGAGACGATGGCGGTCAGTCCCTCCCGAACGTCCTCTCCGACCAGTGCCTTGTCGTTTTCCTTGATGAACTTATATTTCTTCGCGTAATCGTTGAGCACCTTGGTCAACGGGCGCTTGAATCCTTCTTCATGGGTTCCGCCGTCGACAGTATTGATGTCGTTGGCGAACGTCAGGATCAGTTCGTTGTAATTGTCGTTATACTGCATCGCAACTTCCGCGATACTGGTCCCCTGAGAGCCGGAGAAGTACAGGACTTCGTCCCCGATCTTCTCGACGCCTCTCTTTTCATGCAAGAACTCAACAAACGACCGGATGCCGCCCTCGTAGTACATATCCTCGGTCACGGTATTCTCCGGATCGCGCAGATCGGAAAAGATGATCCGTACGCCGGCATTGAGGAATGCCTGCTCCCGTAACCGATAGAGCAGCGTTTCATAATCAAAAACGGTCGTCTCAAAGATCTCCGGATCGGGATGGAACATGATCTGAGTTCCGTGATCGTCCGTTTCCCCGACGACCTGGAGATCGGTGACCTGTACACCGCGTTCAAACCGCTGCCGGTGGATCTTCCCCTCCGTATAGACTTCCACTTCCAGCCAGGTGGAAAGCGCGTTTACAACGGATGCGCCAACGCCGTGAAGTCCTCCGGAGACTTTGTATCCGCCGCCGCCGAACTTTCCGCCGGCATGCAACACCGTCAGAACGACGGTGACTGCCGGGATCCCGGTCTGGGGCTGGATGCCGACAGGAATCCCTCGCCCGTTATCCTTGACACGGACGATGTCTCCCGGAAGAAGGTCGATATTGATCTCGGAACAAAAACCGGCCATGGCCTCATCGATCGAGTTGTCCACGATCTCATAGACCAGGTGGTGAAGTCCTCTCGGTCCGGTAGAGCCGATATACATGCCCGGTCTCTTCCGGACTGCCTCCAAGCCCTCCAGGACCTGGATCTTACTTCCGTCGTAGTTGTCCAGCTGTTCGTTCGTTGGTTGTAGAATTTCTTCTGGCAATGTTAACTCTCCTTTTTTCTTGGGCCTAACGGTCCAAAGAGATAATGCTCATATTGAATTGCTTCATCCGCCGCTTGAGCGTGGCGGAGGAAAGCTGTGAGATATAGACCCGGGGCACCGATTCAGTCTTTCCCTGACAGACGACAAAGGATTTCG
>JAEEGL016091995.1_pt1 | contig 22963 bp, 16 predicted proteins | sample 9134231 | NCBI WGS metagenome assembly JAEEGL01 (sample SAMN16246548, study PRJNA631951) | gut metagenome | biome: gut microbiome; feature: rumen; material: fiber-attached | host: Bos | place: Iran: Karaj | collected 2018-10 | reverse complement strand
TGGTCAGGTACTGTACCGAGGATCTCTTGATGTTGAACGTGGAATTCAGGATGACCGCCCCCTGGTCACCGGCGGCACCGAAAGGTTTCGAAGCGTAGAAATCGAAATCGCAGTCCAGATAGACGGCAGAACCGGTCAATGCATCGTCGGTGCTCTCAAAATGACAGTCATAGAAAAAGGTCCGCCTGCCACCCAGCAATGGACAAAGATTCAAACGGCTCACGAAACGGCAGTGTTCGGCCATAATCCGTTCGCCACTCATCATGGCCAGCTGCGCCTGTGTGATAGCCTCGAACCGTTTCGGCCGGTTCAGTGCAGGCTTGAGCGGATACTCCAGGTCAATGTTGCAATAGTTGCCGAACGTAAGATAGGCGGCATAGAAACCGTCGCCCGTGAAATGAAACATCGTGAAATTGCCGTTGGCGCCCTGAGTCTGGCCGCGGTTGCAGGCCAGCACCACGTTCGCCGGATCGGTATTCAGGCCGATCAGATGCAGCCACGGGCACGTCACCTCAAGGCCGTAGGGAGCACCGCCGTTCCGTCCCACCCGCTCTTCCGGATCATCCGGATCATCAATCCAATACACATAGGGCGCGATGTACACGCACATGGGGGCATCCTCCGTGCCCGGCACGAGATGGGCCGCCGCATCGTTGAACGTCGTGAACACATAGTCCAGCGTATCGGCCGCCTCCGGAGACAGCGTACCGTCCACATACAATGCTTTTTCCGAAAGAATTACCGTATCACCCTGATAAACGAAACGGTCACCAAGGAATTTCACCGGACAGGATGAGTCCAGCGGTTTATAACCCTGTTGGCAGGATGTCAGCATACACAAAGCCAACACACCGAGCAGACCTGATATTCGACACCGTAAATTTCTCATTTTTACATTTGGTTGTTATATATTTCCTTAACTCGTGCAATGCGGCACAATACTTGCAAAAGGCAATTGCCGGTATGCAAAATTAACCTTTTTTTAATTTTTTTTAAATTTCATTTCCCCGATTCAATAATTTGACTTTATTTCGCGAAGATTTTTTGTTCACTTTTAAATAGTTGTAAAATGAAAATCAAATTCTTTTCGACAAGCGTTCTTTTGGGAGCAGCCATTATGCTCCAGGCGCAGGCTCCGGCTCCCGAAGCCGTCTATGAAATCAAATCGGGCATCATTACGACCGAAATGGACATGATGGGCCAGAAAATCGTTCAGAAACAATACTTTGACGATTATGGCAAGAAACAGGCCACCGAGTCGGATTTCGGCGGTAACAAGATGCGCACCATCACGCTCGACGGTGCACAGGTGATGATCAACGAAGCTGAGAAAACAGCTACGCGTATGCCGGCCATGATGGGCGGCGGCGGTCCCCGTCGTATCAACTTCTCCAAGCTGACCGACGAAGTCATCAAACAGTTCCAGATCAAGGAACAGGGTGAAGAGACGGTTGCCGGCAAAACCTGCAAGAAGTACTCCATGACCATGCAGTCCCCGATGGGTGGCGAGGCGCAGACCTCCACGATCTGGGTTTACAAAGGCATCACGCTGAAGACTGCCATGAACAGCCAGATGGGCGCCATGGAACAAGTGGCCACCAAAGTGGAAGAAAATGTTGACATTCCGGCTTCGATGTTCACCGTTCCCGATGGCATCCAAGTCCGCGAAATGCAGATGGGCGGCTTCGGCGGCGGCGGATTCTAGACCGCTCCGGCGTACCGCACACGCGCGTACCCTACAAGAAGAGACTGACCGCATGGGCCAGTCTCTTTTTTTTTACCGTCGCGCCTGATGGCGCCGGTCTTCCGGCTGCTATCTGCCTTGCTTCGGGGTTCCGAAGGAATATGCTTTTCAGACCGTCGCACCTGTGGCGCGACCCCTCCCACCGCTGCGCGGCGGGCCCCGTCTTCTAACAGCCGAGGGTGGCTAGGGTCTTCAAAGCATATTCCTTCTCCACTTATGGAAAGTTCCGGCAGGTTGCCCCGGGCAAACCCTGGCCGCCCGTGGCTATGAACGTGGGAACCACGCCGAAGGCGTAGGGGGATGAGCTAAACGAAGTTGGAGCAAAGCGGTCAGAGGGCGCGTGCGTCACTGTCAAGCCACTGGCTGTCCAGAAAATCGAGACGGTCGCTGAGCCACTGTTTCAGAATCTTGATTTCTTCGGCATACGACGAAACCGTGTATGCCGCGAACATGGACGCACCGCCGGCGCGGTCGATGAACCAGCCCCACGGACTGCTGTTGTCCCCGCCATCCTGCGACTGAAGAAGGCCTGAATACTTGGCGAACTGACGGTCCTTTGCCTCGTCCAGCAGCGCCGCATTCCCGTCGATGAAACGGTTCAGCGTCTCCTTGCTGAGCACAGTCCGGCGCAGTTCCGCATAGCGCGCCTTCACCCGGTCCATGAAATCCTTGCGGCCGGCCAGCGTCCGCCACATGGCCGGCGTCGGATTCGTCTCGCAGCCGTTATACACCCAGGCACGGATATCGCTCGCATTGCAGAAATTGCAGTTGCCGTAGGCCAGATTGTAGTCCCAGACGGATCCGGCGTGCAGTTTGCCGCCCGTTCCGTCCGCATTCTGCTTGGTCTTGTAGAAATACGCACTGCGTTTGTAGCCATCGGCATTCAGGCTCAACTCCGTATGGATGAAATAGTCCACAAACGATGCCACATTGATATACGACGCATAATCCGTCCCCTCTTCGATGGCCCGTTCCGTCCGGCCGATGTAATCTTTGATATAGTTGAACTGCGCCTCGGTGATGTCCTCCTTGTCGGGATAGACACACGTCCACACAACTCCCGTGGACATACCCGGCATGCCACCCATACCCGGCATACCGCCCATCGGAGGCATACCTCCCATGCCCGGCATCCCGCCCATCGGAGGCATCTGCCCCATGCCCGGAAGTCCCGGCAGGCTTGACGGCCCGGTCGAGCCGAAACCGCTGAAAAAACCGGTGCCGACACTCTGCACGACCGAAGGGAACGTCCGGTCTTCTGCATCGTACACATCTATACGTACAATATAACTGCCGGTAAGCTCGATACCCTCGTTGTCATCGGGTTTGAGCTTGGCCGTACCCAGACGTCCGGACGTCCGCTTGATGGTTTCCGTCAGGATATACACCCCGCGATAGTCGCCGTTCAGCAACAATTCCACATAACGGGTGTGAGGGCCCCAGTGACCCATCTCGTTCCACAGGTGGAACGCCAGCACATCGCGCATCATGGAAATGTCGTTGTACGGGCCGAGCAGCACAAAATCATTGTCTTCCGGCAGGCCCAGCAACGAAACGTCCCGGTCGCTGCCATCCTCGTTCCAAGTCTCGATGGTGTATTTCTTCTGGTCGAACGATGCAGAACTGTTACCGCGGATTTTGATGCCGATCTCGCCTTCGTAGCCATTCGGCGCATCGGACGGATGATTGCGTTTGACGGTGCCGTTATCCACGATCTTCATCTCCGCCGGAATCTTGCCCGACTGGTTGATCTGACGTCCTCTGGTATCAATCATGACCAGCGGCAGGTCGGAAGATGTGAATTCCACCTTCCCGGTCTGCTCTCCGGCAAACATATCGCTGCCGAACATCCCCTGGAAACCACCCTGGCCTCCGGGGAACATCGGGCCGCCCCAAAAACCACCCTGGGGCATCGGTCCGTTGGGATACAAGCCGCCGCCATAAGGCGCACTGTAAAAACCCGGCCATTGAGCTTCAAGCAACAACGACACCGACAAGAGTGCCGCACAGACCGGAACCGTCCATTTATTTCTCATGGGTTTAATCTTTCTGGCAGTTGCGGGACGCTGCATCGCGGCGTTTTCCGTTCCACCAGAGATTCCACAGCATCGCAAGAGTTAACGCAATCATTCCTTTTCTTTCGTTTTTCAAGGTTCAAAGACGATGCTTTGACTGCGCCGGAACGATTTCGTTGAAAGGGTTGAAAAATTTTTTTTTATTCGCCGGGAATTCGTGAACTTCGTATCGTTTTACATCGCAGGAAATCCTCATTCAAACAACAGTAGATATCATTATAACAATGGAAAATACAAGTATTTACGATTTTATCGCCAAGACAAACAAAGGCGAAGACCAGTCGCTTGCCGAATACAAGGGCAAGGTCATCCTCGTGGTCAACACCGCCACGCAGTGCGGTTTTACGCCTCAGTACAACGACCTCGACGCACTCTACGATGAATTCAGCGGGCGGGGATTCACCATTCTCGATTTTCCCTGCAACCAATTCGGCGGCCAGGCTCCCGAAAGCGACGAGGAGATAGAACAGTTCTGCACGCTGCGCTTTGCCACGAAGTTTCCGCGCTTCAGGAAAACAGATGTGAACGGCGAGAACGAGCTCCCGCTTTTCACCTGGCTGAAATCACAGAAAGGATTCGCCGGTTTCGACAAGAACCACAAACTCACGGCGATACTCGAGGACATGTTCAGCAAGGCAGATCCCGACTACGCACAAAAACCGGATATCAAGTGGAATTTCACCAAGTTCCTCATCGACCGGGAGGGACGTGTGGTGAAACGGTTCGAGCCCACGGCCACGAAGGAGGTTATCGCTCCGGAGATTGAGAAACTGCTATAGCAATCATGCCGCCATCTGAAATTTGCTATTGAAAAAAATATAGATACCTTTGCGGCAGCAATCCGGGAGCTTAGCTCAGCTGGTTCAGAGCACCTGCCTTACAAGCAGGGGGTCGTTGGTTCGAGCCCAATAGTTCCCACTGGCCCCGCACCTGCGGCGCAAAACCCAAAAAAGCGGCTGAAAATCAGCCGCTTTTTTATTAAGTTCCCATTATCATACGCCACTACCCGGCAAACCGTGGCCGCCCGTGGTCCACGGCACAGGCTCATTTCCCCAACGCCATGATCAGGTCGGTATAATAGGGTACGGCCGCACGCAGATGTCCGCCCCCGAGGTCGTGGCGAACCGTCTTGACGCCGGCCGACTCCAGCATCTCTTCGAGTCGCAGCACATTCTCATAGCACACGATATCGTCTTCGGTAGAATGGTACAGGTGCACCGTGGCAGAGGTCGAAGGCGACCAGCCCGAAACCAGCGAATGTTTCCCGACAGCCGACATCAGATGCTCGTAAAGTTCCCCTTGGCACTGCAAGATGGCCGGTGTGACGGCCCACTTGGCGTTGCGGCCCGTCGGCCCCTGAAGATGCTCACCCGCAATCAACGCGCATATCTGGCTGGAGGTGTAATTCTTCGACAGCACCCACTCCCCGTAATGGCTCAGCAGCGGTTCGACAAACACCTGCGAGAGGTCGAGACCGAGGTGCTCGTATTCGTTGTACGACAAGACGAAAAGCGGAACCGCAAACGAGGAATCGGTGGTCTCGTCGGTCAGCATGTACTCGGTGGTGAGCCGGATGTCGTACGGCCCCCCGCCGGCGAAAACCTGCGTAAAATCGAAAGGATACCGGTCACGGTGCTGCGACAAGTAACGCAGCACGGCAATGGCGGTGTGGCCGCCCTGCGAATAACCCTCGGTGTAATAGCGTTTGGGAGGACCAAGTTGCCGCTCTGCCAGAATCTTGCGGGCCGCCAATACGGCGTCGAGACTTTCGCGGGCCGTAGCGTCGGCCAGCAGGTACGCCTGGTTGCCTTGGGCGGTGCTGCCGAAGCCGTAGCAGTCGGGAATCACGACCACTTTGTCCCCCTTGGACCACGCCAGGATCCCGTCTATCATAAGCGTCTGTGTCGGGCAAAGGTCGGCCCTGGTGACGGTCGGCCGACAGGTCAGCACCAGGCCGCCGATGTTCTTCTTCCCTTCCCACAGCGACTTGCGGACATACATACGGGCCGAATGCATGGCAGGCTCCCCGTTCGGGTCGAGCGACGGGTATTCAAAGTCGATGACCGTCGCCGGTTTGTCCAACTCGGTGAAATAACCGGAGAGCAACAACGTGACAAGCCGTTCGTGCTCGGCAAATCCGGCCCCGGCAAGCATGTCGGATAGCGAAGCCACTTCGGACTGCGCCTTCAGCGTATAGGTGATATCGACGGTCTCCTCATCGGGCACGGGCACATGGCCGCCGTCCGCATCCCCGCCGCACGCAAACAACAACAGCACGGCACAAAAGAGCGGGATAAAAAGGAATCTTCTCATTGGTTCGATTCTAAAAACGGCACAGGAGCACGCGCAATACGGGCACGTTCGCAGTCGTCATGCAGGCCGGCACAACCGGACGTGACCGCCGGAAGGCTATTTCACAGGCCATTCCAGGCCGTCGGGCCACGCCGCGCCATCATAGACGATATGGATGTCCGTCCCGTTGTTCCAGGAAAGCCGGACGTGGATATCGACATGCAGATTGTAGTGGAGCAGTTTGTGCTGGGTGTCTTCGACAGGCTCGAAGGCATACTTGTCAACGGTAATACCCATCACGCTCTTGTTGCCGCAGATATACGTCCCATCCTCGGTCTGTTCCAACTGCAAGTCTATGGAGCCGAAACCCGGCACGTCGCGGATGGCGATATGGCACAGGTGGTTATAGTTGTGCAAGGCACCGTCTGTCTCACGGCAACGCCAACTGTCGATAAGCACTTTGGCCAGCTTGTAATCCACATCGCCGGGCTGGAAGATGGTTTCATACAACTGCCAGCAGTAGTTGGCCTGCGAAAGCGGATCCTTTACGCCGCCCTCGTATGCACTCTTGAACAGACAATCGGCTCTATCCGGTGACTTTGTGGAAATATAGCCGAGCACATCGGCAGGAGGATCAATAGTCGGTTCCGGATCGGAATTTCCGCCGAAGAAGTCATCGCATGCGCCGCAGAGGCATGCCGCAAAAAGAATCATGGCCAGTCGTTTCATATCCGTTTGTTTTTAAAGATACTCAAAAGGCAAATATAAGCGATTCGGCTCAAAAAAACAAATCCTCCGCCCCAAAAGATACAAGCGCATTTGCGCCGTATGTGCAGACAGCGAAAAACGCTACATTTGCGGCATGGATCCGTCGTACTTCATCAAAGGGATTCTGCTCGGTCTGCTGGTCACCGTACCGCTCGGCCCAGTGGCGATTGTCTGTATCCAGAAGACCATCGGCAAAGGCTGGCGCTCCGGCATGTTCGGCGGATTGGGCGCCGTCGCCGCCGACACCTGTTTCGCGCTCATTGCTGGGTTCGGCGTCAGTTTCGTGGTCGAATTCCTGCAGAAACACGTACTGCCGGTACAGTTGGCCGGCATCGCGGTGCTGATGGCCGTGGCCGGACGCATCTTCTTCTCCAATCCGGCCGTCCAGGCGCGTCGGTTGCAGCGCAAGAAAGTCAAAGGCTGGGAAGATTTCGCGACCACCTATTTCCTCACGCTGTCCAATCCGGCCACCATCTTTGTCTTCATGGCCGCCTTCGCCGGTTTCGTCCTCAAGAGCGGCTCCGGCATCGTCCAGCTGCTCACTGTCGTGCTGGGCATCATGACAGGCGCCGCCGGCTGGTGGTACCTTATCATCTCGACGGTCAACCGGTTCCGCCACCGCATCCGGCTCAAAAACCTGTGGTGGATCAACAAAATCACCGGTGCCTGTATCTTTGCTTTCGCCGTCGCCCTGTTAGTCAAGGTCATACTGACATATCTCGCCTGACCGGCCGTCGCGACGTTCCCAGACTACGTCTCGCATACCCCGTTTTTTTTTATTTTTTAACTTGTATATTTAGACAGGTCCTGCTACTTTTGCGAGCCTTGCGGATGGTAGGCGGCACAGGCCACAGCCCGGGCCTTGATCCGATGGAAAGAATCATTTCAACAATATAAAAAAATGACTAAAAATCAGAAACTTAATCAGTGGGTTGCAGAATGGACCGCCATCTGCCAGCCCGACCGCGTCCACTGGTGCGACGGTTCAGAAGAAGAGAACCAGCAGATTCTCGACAGCATGGTAGCCTCCGGCATGGCCGTAAAACTCAACGAAGAGAAACGCCCCAACAGCTACTATTTCCAGTCCGACCCGAGCGACGTCGCCCGCGTCGAAAACAGAACGTTCATCTGCTCCAAGAAAGAAGAAGACGCAGGTCCGACCAACCATTGGGAAGACCCCGTCAAGATGAAGGAGATCCTGCTTCAGAAATATACCGGCTGCATGAAAGGCCGGACCATGTACGTCATGCCCTTCAGCATGGGCCCGCTGGGTTCCAAGATCGCGCACATCGGCGTGCAGATTACCGACTCCCCGTACGTGGTGGTCAACATGCGCATCATGACCCGCATGGGCAGCAAGGTGCTCGACGTGCTGGGCGACGGCGATTTCGTGCCGTGCATCCATTCCGTGGGCGCTCCCCTGAAGCCTGGTCAGAAAGACGTGAAGTGGCCCTGCGCTCCCATTGAAGAGAAGTTCATCACCCACTTCCCCGAAACCCATGAAATCTGGTCGTACGGTTCCGGTTACGGCGGAAACGCGCTGCTCGGCAAGAAGTGCTTCGCGCTGCGTATCGCGACCGTCATGGCGCGCGAACAGGGCTGGCTGGCCGAACACATGCTGATTCTGGGCCTGACCAATCCGAAAGGCGAAAAGAAATATGTGGCGGCAGCCTTCCCGTCTGCTTGCGGCAAGACCAACCTGGCCATGCTGGTTCCGACCATCCCGGGCTGGAAAGTCGAATGCGTCGGCGATGACATCGCCTGGATGAAGTTCGGTGCCGACGGCCGTCTGTACGCCATCAACCCCGAAGCCGGTTTCTTCGGCGTGGCGCCCTATACCTCCATGCAGACCAACCCGAATGCGCTGCTCAGCTGCCGCGCCAACACCATCTTCACCAACGTCGGTCTGACACCCGACGGCGACATCTGGTGGGAAGGCATCGGTACGGATTGCCCGGCCGGTACCATCAACTGGAAGAACCAGGTGCATGATCCGGCTTCCGGCGAAGTGTGCGCACATCCGAACTCCCGTTTCACGGCTCCGGCCTACCAGTGCCCGGCCATCGACAAGGATTGGGAAAACCCGGCCGGCGTACCGATTTCGGCCATCCTGTTCGGCGGACGCCGTCCTTCGACCGTGCCGCTGATTCACGAAGCCATGTCGTGGAACCACGGCGTGTTCATGGGCTCCATCGTATCCTCCGAGACCACGGCGGCCGTCATCGGCCAGGTTGGCATCGTCCCCCGCGACCCGTTCGCCATGCTGCCGTTCTGCGGTTACAACATGGGCGACTACTTCGGCCACTGGATCTCCATCGGCAAGAACGCCCCGGATCCCACGAAGCTCCCCAAAGTATTCTATGTAAACTGGTTCCGCAAAGAAAACGGCAAATTCCTGTGGCCGGGCTACGGCGACAACAGCCGCGTGCTGGCCTACATCTTCGACCGTTGCGACGGCAAGGGCGAGACGGTGGACACCGTCATCGGCAAAGTGCCCGCTCCGAGCGCCATCAACATTGAAGGCCTTAAGGACATGACCCCCGAAAAGATGGCCAAGGTCCTGAACGTCGACAAAGAAGAGTGGAAGAAGGAAATCGCCCTCATCGACGAGCATTACGCCCGCTTCGGCAGCCACCTGCCCAAAGAACTGGCGGCCGAACTGCAAGGCTTCAAACAGCGCCTCGGCATCTGACAAGGCAGCTGATCCTATTCTGAACGGCTGCACCGCCTTTCCCGGGATGCAGCCGTTTTTTCACCCGGCATCCCGCAATCCATTACGTCATGGCCCGACTCCGCGTAAAAGACTATCCCATCATCGAACACGTCGAAGTGACCGACATAGCTTCCGAAGGGAAAGCTGTCGCCAAGGTCAACGACATGGTGATTTTCATATCTCACGCCGTACCGGGCGACGTAGTGGACCTGAAAGTGGTCAAGATACACCGCAACTATTTGGATGCCATTCCCATCCGGTTCGTCAGTCTCTCCCCGCTCCGCATCAAGCCGCCATGCCGTCATTTCGAGGCGTGCGGTGGCTGCAAATGGCAGGACCTGGATTACGACAAGCAACTGGAATACAAACAGAAAGAAATCTACGAGCAGCTTGTCCGCATCGGGCGGCTGCCCATCCGGCATATTCTGCCCATCCTGCGGGCGCCGGAGACCTACTATTACCGCAACAAGCTGGAGTTCACCTTCTCATCGACGCGCTGGCTCTACCCGGAAGAAATGGCCCAGCCGCCCGAAGGCACCGACCTGTACGCACTGGGCTACCATATGCCGGACAAGTTCGACAAGGTGCTCGACATCGAAGAATGCCTGTTGCAGCGCGACCCATCCAACCATATTCGCTTGGCTATCAAGCAATTCGCAATAGAACACCGCATGCCGTTCTACAACATGCGCACCCACGAAGGGTTCCTGCGGACCATGGTCAGCCGCATGGCTTCCACCGGCGAGATCATGATCATCCTGACCTTTGCCTACGAAGACATCGCAATACGTACCAGCCTGTTGGACTACGTCGCTGAAACCTTTCCTGAAATCACCTCCCTGATGTACGTCATCAATCCCAAGCCCCACGACAGCTTCGCCGACCTCGAAGTCCGGCTTTACAAGGGACGGCCGTACATCCTCGAGCAGATGGAAAACCTGAAATTCAAAGTCGGTCCGAAATCGTTCTTCCAGACCAATTCCCGCCAGGCGGCCGTGCTGTACGGCGTCGTACGCCAGGCGGCCATGCTGACCGGGCACGAGGTGGTCTACGACCTTTACACGGGCATCGGCACCATCGCCAGTTTCGTAGCCTCGCACTGCGAGCGCGTCATCGGAGTGGAGTACGTGCCCGAAGCCATCGAGGACGCCCGTGAGAACGCCCGGTTCAACCACATCGAAAACGCCGAGTTCTTCGCCGGCGACATGAAGGACATCTTCACGCTGCCGTTCGTCGAACAACACGGTGCACCGGACGTCATCATCCTCGACCCGCCACGGGCCGGCGTCCATCCCAAAGTGTTGCAGAACCTGCTGGTACTGCATCCCGACCGCATAATCTACGTCAGTTGCAACCCCGCCACGCAGGCCCGCGACCTGGCCGTGCTCGGCGAAGCCTACGACATCACCATGGTGCAGCCAGTGGATATGTTTCCGCAGACCCATCATGTCGAAAATGTCGTGCAACTCCGGCTGAGGTGACAGCGGCCGACACGTCCTGACTTTTTTTTACACCATTTACAAGCAACACCATGAAACGTTTGTCATCAGTACTGGCCATGCTGGCTCTCACCTGCAGCCTGCTGGCCGCCGCCACCGCGCCGCGCCGCATCCTGCCGTTCGACAGTGGCTGGAAATTCTCCCTCGGGGACATCGAAAACGCCCAGGCCGTCCAATACAACGACCGCGAATGGCGGGCCGTCACTCTGCCGCATGACTGGAGCATCGAAGGCGAGAACCTGCAGAACAACCCCGGCGGCGGCAGCATTGGATATTTCCCGATGGGAACCGGCTGGTACCGCAAGAGTTTCAGCATTCCGGGATACAGCAAATCCAAGATATACACCATCGAATTCGACGGCGTATACATGAACAGCACCGTCTGGATCAACGGCACCGAAATAGGCAGCTGGCCCTACGGTTATTCCAGTTTCTCGTACGACATCACCCCCGTGCTCAAGGCATCGGGCAACGTCATCGCCGTACGCGTGGACAACTCCAAGCAGCCCAACTCCCGCTGGTACAGCGGTTCCGGCATCTACCGCCACGTGCGCATCGTGGAGACGGGCCAGACCGGATTCGAGAAATGGGGCGTCTTCAACTACACCGAAAGCATCGAAAACGGCAAGGCCGTCGTGCATGTGACTTCCGACCTCGCCAACCGGCAGGCCAAGGCCGTCAAGGGCACGGTCCGGCAAACCGTCGTGAGCGCTACCGGCCAGACCGTCGCCACCGCCACCAAGGAGGTGGAAATTCCGGCCGGAGGCAAGGCCTCTGTCGAACAGCAGTTCGATGTAGCCGACCCCATTCTCTGGAGTCTCGATACACCGTACCTCTACACCCTGCGGACATCACTCGTCGTATCCGGCCGTGAAGCCGACCGTGTGGAGAATCCGATGGGCATCCGGACCATCGACTACGACGTGGACAAAGGTTTCCTGCTCAACGGCAAGCAGGTCAAGATGAAAGGCGTCAACCTGCACCATGACGGCGGTGCCGTGGGAGCGGCCGTCCCCGAAAGGGTCTGGGAACGCCGCATCGAGATCCTCAAAAGCGGTGGCTGCAACGCCATCCGCACCGCGCACAATGCGCCGGCACCGGAATTCCTCGATCTCTGCGACCGGCTCGGCATGCTGGTGATGGACGAAGCGTTCGACCAGTGGATCCACGGCAAGAACACCTACGACTACCATGTTGAATTTGACGAATGGCACGAACGCGACCTGCACGCCATGGTGGCCCGCGACCGGAACCATCCGTCGGTGGTCATGTGGAGCGTCGGCAACGAAATCCGCGACCAGCACTCGGAAGAAGGTCCGGGCATCGCCCGCGAGCTGGTAGCCTACTGCCACTCCCTCGACCCCACCCGTCTGGTAACGAGCGGCAACGACGAAATCGCTTCGAACAATCCCGCATCACCCGAATATCTGGCAGAATTCGCCAATGACATCATCGGCTACAATTATCCCGACCGGTGGCGTACACGCCGCGAGGTGCTCTATGCACTCGACAAGGCCGAATTTCCCGAACGCCGGGTCGTCGCCACCGAATCGGGCGGTTACGGCGGAAGCCGCGGACAATACCGCTTCCCGACCACCGTCACCCAGCCGGCACCCGCAGCCCCTCAGGCCGCAGGCAACGCGCAGCAACCGCAGGGGAACCAGATGATGCGCTCCTTCCGCCGGATGTTCCGCGGCGGCATTGTCAGCAGCAACCTCATCGACGTCGAGCAGCGCTGGCGTTTCACCATGGCCTACGACTATGTCATCGGCGACTTCATGTGGACCGGCATCGACTATTACGGCGAATCCGGCTGGCCGTCCCGCGGCAGCACGTCCGGCTACCTGGACAACTGCGGCTTCAAGAAAGACGGTTACTACTTCTTCAAGAGCATCTGGAGCGACGAGCCGATGGTACACCTGCTGCCACACTGGAACTGGGAAGGCCACAAAGGCGAAATCATGCAGGTGGCCTGCTTCACCAACTGCGAAGAAGTGGAGTTGTTCGTCAACGGCAAGTCCTATGGCAAGAAATCCATCGAATTTCCGCGCCAGGGCGTGGAAAACGGCTGGAACTCGTATGGGCCGACCAAGCGCTACGCCACCACAGCCGACTTGCACCTGGTCTGGGACGTTGCCTACGAACCGGGGGAAATCAAAGCGGTCGGCACCATCGGCGACCAGACCTATGAGGAAATCATCCGCACAGCCGGTGCCCCGGCCAGACTGCGCGCCACCGTCGACCGGCCGTCCTTCCGAGCCGATCCCTCGGATGTGGCGCACGTCACGGTCGAAGTGCTCGACGCCGCGGGCAACCTCTGCCCCATCACCGACAACCGGGTGCAGTTCACCGTCACCGGCGGACGGCTCATCGGCGTCGAGAACGGCAACATGAGCGATCTGGAATCGGTCAAGAGCGACTCCCGGAAAGCCTACTCAGGCATGTGCCTCGGCATTGTCGCCGCCGACCGGGCCGGCATGGTCACGGTCCGCGTCACCTCCGAAGGCCTGACGTCGGACGAAATCAGCTTCAAGGCCGAATAGACGCCGCAAAAACAGAAAAAAAAGCGGCAAACGCATTAGAAGCTGTCTGGATTTAATCCGCTGGTTTTCTTAAGGCATATATACGGCATCTTTTCTTCTTTTTTGCTTGCAGATTCGGAATATTTCGTATCTTTGCCGCCGGAAAGGAATGAGGGGGACGCGAGTCCCCTTCTTTATTATTCAAACCTCATGGATGTAAAAACGATACAGCAAGCCGTCGAGCAGATCATCGCAGGCACCGGCATCTACCTTGTCCGGGCGGCGGTGCTGCCCAAGCAGCGCATTGCCGTGCAAATCGACAAGGACCCCGCCATCGGCATTGACGAATGCGTCGATGTCAACCGGAAACTGGTCAGCATGCTGGCGCCCGGAATCGAGGACTACGACCTCGAAGTCTCGTCGCCGGGCCTCACCGAGCCGTTCCTCATCACCCGCCAGTACATCAAGCACGTGGGCGAAGAAATCAACGTACTGAGGCAGGACGGCACCCGCTGCAAGGGTCTGCTCATCGAAGCGGACGACCGGCACATCATCCTGCGCACCGTCAAGACCGTCAAGGATCCCGCGACAAAAAAGAAAAGCGAGACCACCGTCGACACCGACATCCTGCGCGAAGACATCAAATCAGCCAAACTAATCATTACATTTTAATAGCAAACAGAGATGAATCTTTTAGACACTTTTGCAGAGTTCAAGGAATTGAAGAACATTAACCGGGCCACCATGATGAGTGTGCTCGAAGATGTGTTCCGCAGCACGCTGGCCAAGAAATACGGCACCGACGAGAACATCAACGTGATCATCAATCCCGACAAAGGCGACTTCGAGATCTGGCGTTCACGCGAAGTGGTGGCCGACGAAGACCTGACCGATCCGAACCTGCAGATTTCGCTGAGCGACGCCCAGAAAATCGACGAAGACTACGAAATCGGCGAAGAAGTGAACGACGAAGTCAAGATGGAGGAATTCGGACGGCGTTCCATCCTGGCGCTGCGGCAGAACCTCACCTCACGCATCATGGATCTGGAAAAAGAGAACATCTTCCTCAAATACAAAGACCGCATCGGAGAAATCGTCATCGGCGAAGTGTATCAGATATGGAAACGCGAGATTCTCGTGCTTGACGATGAAGGCAACGAACTGCTGCTGCCCAAGAACGAGCAGATTCCCGCCGACCATTTCCACAAAGGCGACTCCATCCGCGCCATCGTGGTGCGGGTCGAGATGAAGAACAACACGCCCGTCATCATCCTGTCGCGCACCTCGCCCATCTTCCTGCAGCGGCTGTTCGAGCTCGAAGTGCCCGAGATCTTCGACGGTCTCATCACGCTCAAGCATATTGCCCGCATCCCCGGCGACAAGGCCAAGGTGGCCGTCGAATCGTATGACGACCGCATCGACCCGGTCGGCGCCTGCGTCGGCATGAAAGGTTCGCGCATCCACGGCATCGTCCGCGAACTGCGCAACGAAAACATCGATGTCATCAACTACACCAGCAATCTGCAGCTCTTCGTGGCCCGCGCCCTGAGCCCGGCCAAGGTGATATCCGTGCAGATTCTCGAGGACGAAAAGAAAGCTAACGTTTACCTCTCGCCCGACCAGGTTTCGCTGGCCATTGGCAAAGGCGGCAGCAACATCAAGCTGGCCTGCATGCTTACCGGATACGACATCGAAGTGTACCGCGAAGCCGAGGAAACGCCTGACGAAGAAGATGTGGCGCTCGAAGAATTCACCGACGAAATCGACGAGTGGGTCATCGACGAGATCAAGAAAGTAGGCTGCGACACCGCCAAGAGCGTACTGGAGCTTCCGGAGGAGGAACTCGAGAAACGTACCAATCTCGAAGAAGAAACCGTTCACGAAGTGTATCGCATTCTCAGAGCCGAATTCGAATAGACCGCAACAGAACAAAACAAGACAACATCATATGGCAGAAGGCAAACCCATAAGAATTAGTAAATTACAGAAGGAGTTCAACGTCGGGATCGGCACCATCGTAGCTTTCTTGAAAAAGAAAGGGTACGAGGTGGAAGAAGAGAACAATCCCAACGCGAAGATTCCGGCCGAGTGGTACCCCGTACTGGCCAAGGAATTCAGTTCTGACGTTTCGGCCAAGAAAGAAGCCGAAAAGATTAACCTGCGCGGACTGAAGGACCTGAAGGAGACCATCACCGTCGAAGAGATCAAGCCCGAGACACCCGAAGAGGACGAAACGGCCCGTGACATCCTTATCAAGGACAACACCGGCAAGAAACCCGTCGATATCCCGGCTCGTCCGAAGACGGAGAGCCGCCCGGCAGCCGCCCCGGCCGAAGAACCGAAATCCGAGGCGAAACCCGAGGCGAAACCGGCAACGCCCGAGACAGCCACAGTGAAACCTGAGGTAATCACGGCGAAACCTGAAAAGGTTGAAAGTTCAGCCCCTGCCCAGACGGCAGAAAAACCTGCCGCAGAGAAACCGGCAGCCGCCCCTGTCGCAGAAACCGTCCCGGCCGAAGCGAAACCCGCCGCTGAAGAACCGGCAAAGCAAGCCGGACAGGCCGCGGCCATCCAGGCAGAAACACCTGTCCAGACAGAGGCTCCCGTCCAGACGGAGAAGAAGCCGGCCATGCAAGCCGTCGAAGAGAAGACTCCTGCAGCGGAGAAGCCTGTCGAAGCCACGGAGACCAAAGCCGAAGAAAAGGCTGCGGAGTCACCCATCAAGGTGGTGGGACACATCGACCTGGATGCGCTGAACAAACCGGCCCACAAGCCTGCTGCCGAAACAGCCGCAAAGACACCAGAAGCGACAGCGCAGCCCGAGGCACCGGCCGCAGAACAGCCGGCAAAAGCCGAGCAACCGGCCGCCGAGGCCGCACCTGCCCAGCACGTGCCCGAGCACATCCCGGTCACGACCACTACGCTGGCCGGGCCGAAAATCGTCGGCAACATCACCCTGCCGGTCGACACCTCCAAGAAAAACGGCAAACGCGAACGCGAGAAACGCAAACGCATCAAAGACAACAAAGGCCCGAATCCGGTGCGGATCACCGACACCACGCAGGGCACCAACCCGGCCCGGGGCGAGCGCAAGAAAGACGACAACAAACCCAAGGAAGGCCGCAGCAAGAAACGCCCGGCACTGCACACCGAAGTCAACGAAGAAGATGTGCAGAAGCAGATCAAGGAGACCCTCTCCCGTCTGACCGCCAAAGGCGCGAAATCGAAGAGTTCCAAATACCGCCGCGACAAACGCGAAGCATTCAACATCAAGCAGCAGGAGCAGGAAGAAATCTCGATGAGCGAACGCAATACGCTCAAAGTTACAGAGTTTGTTTCTGTCAACGAGTTAGCCACATTGATGAACGTGCCGGTGACAAACGTCATTTCCACCTGCATGAGCATGGGTCTGTTCGTGTCCATCAACCAGCGGCTGGACGCCGAGACGATGGTCATCGTGGCCGACGAATTCGGCTTCAAGGTCGAATTTATCAGCCCCGAACTCCACGATGTCATCCAGCACGAGGAAGACACGCCGGAGTCGCTTGAACCGCGGCCGCCCATCGTGACCGTCATGGGCCACGTCGACCACGGCAAGACCAAGCTGCTCGACTACATCCGCCACACCAACATCATTGCAGGTGAGGCCGGCGGCATCACACAGCACATCGGTGCCTACGCCGTCAAACTCAAGGACGGCCGGAAAATCACCTTCCTCGACACACCGGGACACGAAGCTTTCACCGCCATGCGTGCACGCGGTGCCAAGATCACCGACGTGGCCATCATCGTGGTCGCGGCCGACGACGGCGTGAAACAGCAGACCATCGAAGCCATCAACCACGCCTCGGCGGCCGGCGTTCCCATCGTATTCGCCATCAATAAGATAGACAAGCCTGCCGCCAACCCCGACAAAGTAAAGGAAGAACTGGCCCAGATGAACTACCTCGTCGAAGACTGGGGCGGCAAGTACCAGTCGCAGGAGATTTCCGCCAAGAGCGGCACCAACGTCGATCTGCTGCTCGAGAAAGTTCTGCTCGAGGCCGACATCCTCGACCTCAAGGCCAACCCGAACAAGAACGCCACAGGTACCGTCATCGAGTCGTCGCTCGACAAGGGGCGCGGCTACGTAGCCACCGTGCTGGTCGAATCGGGTACACTGCATCAGGGCGACATCGTGCTGGCCGGCAGTTTCGTCGGCAGCGTCAAGGCCATGTTCAACGAACGTGGCACGAAAATCACCGAGGCAGGTCCGTCCACCCCGGCCCTGATTCTGGGTCTGGACGGTGCACCGCAGGCCGGTGATACCTTCAACGTCATGGACGACTTCCACGAAGCCCGCGAAATCGCCGTCAAACGGGCACAGCTCCAGCGCGAGCAGGGCATCCGTACCACGAAGCACATCACGCTGGACGAGATCGGCCGTCGTATCGCCATCGGCAACTTCCAGGAACTCAACATTATCGTCAAAGGCGACGTGGACGGTTCCATCGAAGCCATCACCGACTCGCTCATCAAACTGTCCACCCCCGAGATACAGGTCAACGTCATCCACAAGGCGGTGGGACAGATTTCCGAATCGGATATCCTGCTGGCGGCGGCATCCAACGCCATCATCGTCGGCTTCCAGGTCCGGCCCTCGCTCAACGCGCGGAAACTGGCCGAAAAAGAGCAGATCGACATCCGCCTCTATTCCATCATCTACGACGCCATCGAAGAAATCAAGGCGGCCATGGAGGGTATGCTTTCGCCCGAAATCAAGGAGGAGATCGTGGCGACACTCGACATCCGCGAGGTCTTCAAGATTACAAAGGTGGGCACCGTGGCCGGCTGTATCGTCCGCGAAGGCAAGATCACGCGCAACACCAAGGTGCGTGTCATCCGCGACGGTATCGTCATCCACACGGGCGAGCTCGGCTCCCTGCGGCGTTTCAAGGACGATGTGAAAGAAGTGACGAGCGGCTACGAATGTGGCCTCAACCTCGTGTCGTACAACGACCTGCAGCCCGGAGACACCATCGAGGGCTTCCAGGAGACCGAAGTGAAGAAGAAACTGTAAAACGCCTGTCGGGCGGACGTCCCTCAGGGGATGCTACCGCCCGATGGCGATACCGATACCCAGGTCGAATCCGATGTCGGCGCCCGAATCGGCGCCGTCGAACGTCCCCTTGCTGAAACTGTAACTCATGCCGCCGGAAAGTATCAGGAACTTCCAGCGGGCCATGATGCCGGCTTCCACTGCGAACCAGTTGTCCTTTTCTGTTATCGGCTGCCAAGGCTGCCCGGGCTGGACTTTCTGTTTCGAATAACTGTTGACGCTTTTATACAGTTCCACGCCGACACCACCGTACAGATACACATATTCGTCCGAACGGTACAAGGCGCCGGCACGGATCTGATGCGATTTCATGTCAATCCACGGATCGTCGGTCTTGCTGTAACGGTAGCGCACATAACCTCCATAAGTTTTCACCCCGCCGAGCATCACGCCGTAAGAGTGGTTGAGCATATCGCCGACAGAAAGTTTGCCCTCCTTGCCATTCTCGACCTCCCCGCCGCCGCCTTCGCGGTTCCACTGGAAGCCCATCGAAGGCACCACCAGCCACGTCACCGTCTCCGGCCCCGCACCTTCCGGACGCGAAGGCGTGTAGCCCCTTTCATCGAGCCGCTGCTGACGCTGCTGTACCTCATCGTTGAATTCGCGCACATAGACATCCCACTCCAGGTTGGACAACACATCGTCGCCCGCCTGTGCGAAAAGCGGCGCCGCGGCCGCCAGGAACAGGAGTACAAAACCAATTTTTCTCATATGCTTCAGGGTTCAATGACAAACACGTCCTCACCGGGTTCGCACATCAGGAACTCCTCCCGGGCGAACTCCTCCAGATTGGCCGGACTGCTCTGCAACAGTTCCAGCTTGTGACGGTCTTCGTTGATTTTCTGTTCGTAATAAAGCTTTTCCGCCTCAAGGGCACGCAATGCCTGCATCTTCACCGCCCGGTCCGACAGACTGCATGTGTCGAACAGCGCAATCCAGACAAAAAAGGCCAGAAACGAAAGTACATACTTGTTTCTCAGCAGCGGAAGCAGTTGTATCCAGATTTTTCTCATAAACCGGTGAATCACCGCAACAAAGATAAACAATTATTCCGAAAAAAACACCCGGTCGCCTTTTATGGCCGGTAACGCGCTTCACGCAGGATTTCCTGCGCATCGTCCAAAGCAAAGAGTTCCTGCATGGAGCATTTCCGGTGCCGTCTCAGGTAACTGCGTACCAAGTCATATCCCACCCAGCAAAGCAGCTGACCCGGTGCCTCGGCGGAAAAACGCGAGGCGAAAGGCGCAGGCGCCAGCATCCGACGCACCGAAGCCTCACCGGTGATGTAAAGCATCTCCTCGCGCACCAGCACGTCCCATACCGCCGCCCGCGCCTCCCGGCACCAGCGCATCTGTACATCGGAAAAACCGAACAGCACCGAGTCGGGCACCGACGGACAGCAGTACGCCACCGCACAGGCCACTTTGCCCTCATACACCATGGCCTCAAGCAACGTGCCGGTCTGACGCGCCATGGGATGCGACGCATAAATCCACGCCCGCACCGCCTCCGGCACCAACGCCTCCGGCGTCATCCTCCGCAGCTGATAGGCAGCATAGCCGAGCTGCCGGTACAGGGACTCGTCCGCGCCCAGATACTTGTCGAGCGCCAGTCCCAGCACACGGTCGGATGTCATGACCGAAGCATCCAGACCGGAGACTACCGCCACCGGCTGCGGCCACGTATCGTCCGGAAACGCCGACAGATAACGGCGACCTGCGGCGGCCAACGCCCGGCTCTCACGGTCCAGACCGGGATACACGGCCTGCACCTTCCGGTACAGCATCCGCACCAGGGAATCCCGGGCGAACATCCGGTACCGCCCGACAAAGGCAGCCGTATCGAGCGGGGAAACGCCGAGCAGCCTTTCGAGATACATCGGCGCGAAGTCGGCGTATCGGCTGCACAGGTCAGATACCGCCGCCAGGACCGCCGTCTGCGACGTATCGGCATCAGGGGTCCACAGCCGGTCTATCCGGTCGATTTCCACCACGGTGCCGGCGTCCGGCCGACGGCATGCCGGCACCATCAGCAATGCGCAAAAAAGCAGGATGTACAATGGTTTCATATACCGGTCCATCGTTTCCGCGAAACTAACAATTCTTTGGCGAAAGCCACAGTGTAAAAGGCTTTTTTTATTAACTTTGCCGCGCAACTTCTTACACATGCAAGAACAGACCTCAGACGACAAGCAACTGGCCCTCGACCGCCGCTATCTGCAGATGGCCGCCATCTGGGCGCAGAACTCCTACTGCAAGCGCAGACAGGTGGGCGCGCTGCTGGTCAAGGACAAGATGATCATTTCAGACGGCTACAACGGCACGCCGGCCGGATTCGAGAATGTCTGCGAAGACGACAACTACGTCACCAAGCCCTACGTTCTGCATGCCGAAGCCAACGCCATCACTAAAGTCGCCAAGTCGTCGAACAGCAGCGAAGGCGCCACCCTGTACGTCACCACCTCACCCTGCATGGAATGCGCCAAGCTTATCATCCAGGCCGGCATCAGGCGTGTGGTTTACAGCGATCAGTATCACATCCGGGACGGTATCGCCCTGCTGCAGCGGGCGGGTATCGAAACCGTTCACCTGGAACGGGAATACCTTGTGTAGCATGGACAGCCATTTCGACGAACAGAATTCCTCCGGCAAGACCGAGCGGTTTTTCTACTACTGTGCCATCGTGAGCACATTGATTTTTTCGGTGTTCTTCTTCCTATACATGCGTGACCGCCAGACCCTGCGCCAGTATGCCAACATCGCAGGCAACAACAGCAGCAAGCTCAACACGGTCTATCGCGTCATCGAGCGCTACTACGTGGATACGCTCGACTGGAAAAAACTCGAGGAAGACGCCATCGCCACCATGCTCAAGGAACTCGACCCGCATTCGGCCTATCTGCCCAAGGACAAACTGCAGGCGTCCACCGAAGTGCTCGAAGGCAACTTCTCCGGCGTCGGCATCCAGTATCAGATGTTCCGCGACACCGTCGTGGTGCTCAGCGTCATACCGAAGGGACCTTCCGACCAGGCAGGTCTGCAGGCCGGCGACCGCATCATCGCGGTGAACGACTCCGTCATCGCCGGCGTCTCCATGTCGGTCAACGATATCCCGAACCTGCTCAAAGGACCGGCCAAGACCACCGTGCGGGTGACCCTCCGGCGGCCGTCGAACGACAGCACCTTCCAGAAAATCATCTTCCGCGGTCCCGTACCGCTGCCCAGCATCGACGTTGTGTACATGTACGACGAAAACACCGGCTATATCAAGCTCAACAAGTTTTCCCGCACGACGCAGGCCGAGTTTCTCGTGGCCGTGGAGTTGCTCAAACGGATGCACATGCGCCAGCTGATACTCGACCTGCGGGACAACACCGGCGGATACCTCGAAGCGGCCATCGGCGTGCTCGGAGAGTTTTTCCCCAAAGACTCGCTGCTGGTCTATACCGAGGGACGCGCCCGCACCCGCAAGGAATATCGCGGCAGCGGCCACATGGCCTGCCAGGACATCGACCTGGCCGTCCTCATCGACGAAGCCACCGCCTCGGCCAGCGAGATTGTAGCCGGTGCCATCCAGGACTATGAACGCGGCATCATCGTCGGACGCCGCTCCTACGGCAAAGGCCTGGTACAGGAGCAGATGACCATGCGTGACGGGTCGGCGCTCCGGCTCACCGTGGCCCGGTACTACACCCCGCTTGGCCGCTGCATCCAGAAACCCTACACCCCCGGCGACGAGGAAAGCTACAACCGCGAAATATACGGTCGTTTCGCCAACGGCGAACTGACACGGCAGGACAGCATCAAGAACGACACGGTACAGATAGTCTACACCCGTCAGAGCCACCGGGCGCTGTACGGCGGCGGCGGCATCGTGCCCGACCTGTTCGTGCCGATCGACACCAGCTATTACTCGCCGCTCGTCAGCCGCATCAGCCGGCAGGGCACCATCATCAATTTTGCGTTCGAATACGCCGACCCCATCCGGAGTCAGCTGGCCCAGTACAAAGACTGGCGTTCGCTGCTGAAGGCCCTGGACGAAGAGGACATCTGGGCCCGGTTCAAAGCATACGCCGTCGCAAAGGGTCTTCGTCCCACAGACGAAGAGTGGTGCATATCGGGAGACTACCTGAAGTCGGCCGTCATCGCCGGCATCGCCCGGCACATGATGGGCGACAAGGGATTCTATCCCGTAGCGAACCAAAGCGACAAAGTCGTTGAAGAAGCCTTCAAAGCATTGAAAAACAGAAATA
>JAEEGL014593626.1_pt1 | contig 22964 bp, 23 predicted proteins | sample 9134231 | NCBI WGS metagenome assembly JAEEGL01 (sample SAMN16246548, study PRJNA631951) | gut metagenome | biome: gut microbiome; feature: rumen; material: fiber-attached | host: Bos | place: Iran: Karaj | collected 2018-10 | reverse complement strand
TTTTCCGTCTGTTTCCGCGTCGAAATCAGGTTTCATTCAAGGAATGAAACCCAAAAACCGCCTGTTTTCCTGCGATTTCTCAGCGAAAACAGACAAAAAATCATCTCGGCAATCTGCACACGCGAATTGTGCGGTATTGCCTTAACTTTTCATTCACTGCTCACCGTTCACTGTCCACTGCCCGCTTTTCATTTGCAATTCGGGCCGCGAGGCGGATTAAAGATTTTCGAGCAACGCTTCGTAAACAGTCAGCAAACGGTCGTATCCGGCCTCGGAAAAATGATGGTCGGGGGCGAGCCCGAGCGATACTCCCGCGTCCGCCCAGGCGATCTGAGCCGGATTCTGGAAGGAAATCCCGCAGCAGTGGTAGTTGTCGAAGCAGGGCATCGCCCAGATTCCGCAGATCTCCTTCATCGCCTCGACGTAGTCGATGTCCGAAAGACCGACCTTGTTTTTCGAGGGCCAGCGGTTGTAATTCGTCAGGAAAAGTATCCGAGCCTGCGGATATTTTGCTGTCAGCCCGGCGATCAGAAGGTTCAGGGCGCCCTTGAAGGTGTATTTGTCGGTCGAACCGTTCTCGCCCAGCGGAACGCTCAGACGTTTGTCGTTCGCTCCTCCGAGGACGACGACGAAGTCTGCTCCGTCCTCCATCTCCTCGTAGCGCTCGCACATCGGGCGGTGTTTCGTTTCGATATCCTGAGCCGCGACGGTGTTTCCGTTTATCCCGTAATTGAAAACCGTTATCCCGCGCTTTGCGGCGAGTTTGGACACCCAGGTCGCGTCGTTCCCGAGACGTCCGCCGTAAATCAGCGAGTCTCCGAGAGCGACCAGTTTTTTTCCGGAAAGATCGTTCATTGATTTTCCTCTTCCCTACGCGCTTCCGGCGCGTATAAAAAATCGGTTTCCTCCGGCCTGATGCCGAAGATGACGAACAGCATGTAAACAAGCACGGCGCACCCGATCACGGCGGTCAGCGTGACCGTCACCGGATCCCAGATCTTCCCCTCCCCGAGCTTTTCGATGAGGAATCCTCCGAAATCGAACAGTCCGTGTATCAGAACGCAAAGCCAGACGCAGCCGGTCTTCAGAAGGACTATCGAACACATCCCGCCGATGAGGAAGGAATAACCAATCTGCAGCAAGACTCCGCCGGGAGCGGCGCCGAGAAACAGATTGAAAAGGTGAACGAGTCCGAAAAGAGCGGACGAGACCGCCGTCGCAAGAAAGATCGAGCGGGTCGACGAACGCCTTTTTTCAAGTATCGCCGGATAAAGCACTCCGCGGAACGCAAGTTCCTCGAAAAGACCGATAGACAGCGATCTTAACACGTAAAGCGCAATATACTTTCCGCCGCGGGTGACCGAGGCGGCTCCGGTGGCGAGTCCGATAAACGGGATATTGTTCAGCGCCACCAGCAGCGCGGCAAGAAACACCAAAACGTCACGAACCCCGGCTCCGGGTCTGAATCCGAATACCCGGTATCCGCTCCGCAGCGCGATCGGCATAAAAACGGCGGCTCCGAGCAGTTCCTTCACCGAAGTGCCTAAAAGGTCGTTTATCAGTTCGTCCTTCGACCACTCCGGAGGAAAAAACTCAAGGACGGCAAGGATGACGCATCCTGCCAGGACGGCGGCGTAATAGATCGCCCGCCGTTTTTTGCTTTCCTGACCGCTCATGAGGCGCTCTCCGTTTTATCCTTCTTTCTTGCGTAAACGAAAAACCACAAAAGGGCGGAAAGAACGACCATCAGCACCGAAACCAGCTGAGACGGACTTAAGAAATTGACGACTGTCGCTCCTCTTTCGTCTCCGCGAAGATATTCGATGAAAAATCTCCAGATTCCGTAGCACAGAAGGTACAGGCAGAGATTCGCTCTCTTATCCTTCAGGGCGCGGTTTATCAGAAAGACGGCGAGAATTGCAAGGAAAAGCGATTCAAAAAGCTGTACCGGCAGCACTTTGCCCCCCGCCTGCTCCATGTAAACGCCGGGAAAACCTTCGCATCTGATCCCGTGACAGCATCCGGCAAAAAAGCATCCGATCCGTCCGACGGAGTGAGCGGCGGGTACGCAGGCGGAAAAGATCTCGATAAGACCGGGAAGCGCTTTGATATGCATCCGGTCCCGGAAGACAAAACGGCCGACTCCGAAATAAAACGCAAACAGCACGCCGGCTCCTCCGGCAAATCCGCCCAGGAAGGTGGCCCCGGTACCGCTGTTTATTTCGAACGGGCTTCCGCCCAGCCAGTTGTAAACCGCCTGAAAAAGAACGGCGAACAGATACCCGATAATGACGGTGACGACTGCGTCGGCAAGTATGAAATTGTGGAGCTTCGGGTCAAGTTTCTTCCGGGATGAATACAGACAGAATACCGCCATCGCCGCGACGACCGCAAGACCCAGCATCAGGTCGTAAAGCGTCATCCCGAATATTATTTCGTCAGGGTACATGCCGCCTCCCTTTTTTCACAGCTCCGCGATCAGATCGGGAAGCACCGGCTCGAAAGTCACTCCGTACCAGTGGTCCGGATGTTCCTTTGTTTTTATGATGCACTTGAGCGTATAATCGGCTGCGATCCTCGCGGATTCGGTTATGCTCTTTCCGCGCAGGTAAGCTCCGCAGAAAGCGGAAGCGAAAACGTCACCCGTTCCGTGGCATCCGGGTTCGAGGCGGACGTGCTCGTAGTAAAAGTCGGAGTCTCCGTCGCGGATAGCGACTCCGGTATATCCCTTTCTGTAGCCGACTCCCGTCAGAACCGTTCTTTTGGCTCCGGCCGCCGACAGTGCGTCGAGAAGATCCTTTATATACTTTCCGTCGTATTCGGCCCTGTATCCGATACCGGTGAGCAGGCACGCCTCGGTGATGTTCGGAAGGATGATGTCGGCCGAAAATACGAGCTTTTTCATCTCTTCGACAAATGGCATATCGAAACCGGTGTAAAGCTTCCCGTTGTCCGCCATGGCGGGATCGACGATAAGCGGCGCTCCCGGATCGAGGACTTCGGACGCAAGCGATTTTACGTATTCTATCTGCTTCGCGCTTCCCAGATACCCGGTGTATAAAGCAGAAAATGTCAGGCCTTCTTTTTTCCAGTGGTCACGGATGAGCGGGATGTCTTCGGTCAGATCTCTGAAGGTAAACCCCTTGAACCCTCCGGTATGTGTGGAAAGCACGGCGGAGGGAAGGATCGCCGTCTCGATCCCACAGGCAGAAAGGATCGGCAAAGCTACCGTCAGCGAGCACTGCCCGACGCACGAAATATCCTGAACGGTCAGGATCCTCTGAAAACTTCTCATAATTCAACCTCTGTCATTCGATAACGTATCTTTTCATATCTTCCAACCGAAGAGCGTACAATCTCTTCCCAGGGGACCTTTCTCCGTCGGAGACTCCCGTCCCGTCCGTTCCGGCGGAAGCCAGCGTGACGAAACCGTCGATTTCGGTCACCGGATTGTCTCCGAAAAACGCGCCGTCCGGATAATCCTCCGGCGCCGTTCCGTTTTTATATCCGGTTATCCCCTCCGCAACCAGAAGATAGTCCTTCCCGCGAACGGTCACAGGCTCATAAGCGGGCATGTCAGAAAGATACTCGAGTATTCCCTCGCGCATTTCGTGGTCAAGCGAACGGAAGCCCGAAAGCGTCGCGTCTCCTCCGTCGGAATTCCACGCCTGCATTTCCGCGATAAAGTCCGGGTCGGGAGTCCCGCCCTCCGAAAGCATTTTTTCAAATCCCGAAAGCATCCGGCAGGCAGTCCGCTCACGCCGTCCGGCTATCGGCCAGACGTTGTCCGCGTAGGACAGCTCGAGCAGAAGATCCGCCGTCTGTTCGCCGAAATCGACCATGTTCCCGAGAACGAACATAAAATCCTTTTCACCGAAGCGAATCTTTTTTTTCAGTTTTTCAAACAGATCGGCGTTTCCGAACAAATCGGTTGCAACGTAAGTCATAGTCATCCTCCGGATGAGGCGGATAATCCGCTTCAATCGCAAAACCGCCCCGAAGCGTACCCGGAGCAGTTTTTATTAATTATAATACTTTTTTAAGAAAAAATCAAGAGCGTACCGATTATTCCCGGGATTTCCGGATAATAACGCGCAATTCTTTAAGGATCGACGCTTCTTTTCCGCACTCACGGCCTCCGGCAGCAAGACCTCTCACAATTCTTTCGTAGCGTCTGCACGTCGCAGATGCAAAATCGTAAAAGAGTTCTCCTCCTTTTTCGGCGTTTATCTTTCCGAGAACGAGTTCGGTATCGGTCCATTCCCGCGCGATTCCGTCGTATTCGGCGCAGATCAGCTGGTATATCCGGCCCGAAGACCTGACGAGCGTCTCGTCTGCTATCCGGTACCCTCCCGAAAGCAGGAAAGACCTGAGTTCGGGCTGCTTCGTCATTGGCTGCATTATCAGCCTTATCCCGGCGGTTTTCGGATATTCGCTGCCGCCGATTATTCCGGCGATCATCTCACCGCCCATTCCGAGCACGTAAATATCTTCTGCGCCGGTATCCTCGACGCCGTCAAGTCCGGGACGCCGGCGCACGGCGATTCGGTCGGAAAGCCCCGCGGTCTTTACCGTTCTCTCTGCTCTTTCGCAGGGACCGCGGGCAATATCGCTTGCCGTTCCGCGCGGGGACCGCCCGGATTCCACAAGATATACCGGCAGATATGCGTGATCCGTTCCGATATCGGCAAACACTTTTCCGTTTCTTCCCAGCGACGCGGCGGCAAGAAGCCGCGGGTCAAGTCCGGTCTCTTTCATTTCCCTGTCATTCCCTTTTCAAAAATACCGCGGTTTCTCCGGCAAAGGCGATAACGTCTCCGTGTTCAAGACGCCGGAATCCCTTTTCGGGTTTTATTCCGTTGACTCTCGTCCCGTTTTTTGACGAAAGATCGCGAATAAAACAGCATCCTCCGCAAAACAGGATCTCGGCGTGACGCCGGCTTACGTCGGCGGAATCGAACCGCAGAGCGCACCCTTTGTCTCTTCCGATGCTGAAAGGAGTCGAATCTATCCTGACGGTTTTGCCCGAGCCCGTTCTGAGAACCGGCCTTTTCTGCACGGGGACCGGGAGCTCGAGCGGTTCCTCCGCCGATCCGGCAAAGCAGAAGCCGTCCGCTATCCTTCGAATCTCCTGCGCCCCGATATCCGGGATCCTTTCAAGGATCTCGGTCACCGCCGCTGCAAGCCCCAGTTCGTTTACGTCGGCGCCTGCGGGAGGAGAAAGACAAATCCTGCCAACCGCGCTTCTCCAGTCACAGCCCCTGCCGTCAGGTTCGGGTATGCAGAGAAGCTCTGCGCTTCCGTCGGACGGATCGCAGAAGATCAGATCATCTTCAAAACGCACCCAGGCGGGATCGAGCATATACCCCGACGCCGAAACTACAGCGTCGCAGATTCCCGTCACAACCCCGCGCAAAAGGCCCGGAACCGTCCTGTTCACCGCTTCGGAAAGAGGTATTCTCGCGCCGATCGAAAATCTGACCGATTCCTCGTCTCCGTACTTCCAAACCGATGCCGGAAGGATCCCCGGTATCCTCGCGCGCGTCAGCATGCGGAGCCCGACGCCGTCAGCGGGATGCTCATTAAAAGTATATTGCAAATAAGAGATCCCGTCAAGTGTTTTTATCGAAAAGTTATCCCTTTTCACTATTTATACCCGATATACCTAATTCATGCACGCGACGGCGGCAAGGCAGGGAACCCCGGACCAGGTAACGAATGCGATACCTCCGGGTCCGAAGGAGCCGGCGCTGCCGTATGACGTTCCGTCTGCTCTTTTTCCGTCGGAATCAATGAAAAACCACTCGCCCTCCGACATGACCGGCGCCATCCCGCAGCTGTAGGAGCCGGCAGAATCGTACTCGGGAGCGCTCACCGTTTTTCCGTTTCTGTCGGCAAAGCCCCACTTGCCTTGCGTCTTTACGGCGATCGCTCCGTCCGCCGACTCGGGAAGAAGGGCGTCTTCGAACCCCTGCGACACCTCTCTTCCGGCTGCGTCGAGGATATAATACAGCCCGCCGCGGCAGGCGACGGCCCTTCCGCAGCAAACGGCAAAACCGTAGGCGTCGGTTTTTATTTCGTCGTAAACGAAGCCTGTCAGACTTCGGAAAGAGAGATCGACAAGCGCCCATTTCCCGTCCTTTTCAACGGCGGCGGCACCCTGGCTGAAAGCTCCGGCAAAATCGTAACAGTCGGAAACGAAGGAAGTCTTCCCGTCGATATACCGATACCCCTCTTCCGTCCGCACCGGAGCCAGTCCGCCGGAGAAACACCCGGCTGAAATCACGCTGCCGTCGGGAACGAGTTTTCTCCTTCCGGAAGTATCCAGATAGACCGCTATTCCTCCGTCAAGCGCGGGAATCGTTCCGGTTTCCGGGTCGTACATCCCGAGCCATTCGTATTCACATTTGAGAAGGATCTTTCCGTCGGCTCCCATCAGCCCGTACAGATCGCCTCTGCGGATAACCGCATACCCCCTGCCGCCGGTTTCGTGCCATCCGAGAAAACCGTCGGCTGAAACGTATCTTCTGATGATCTTGTGTTCCGTACGGTAGCGGATATCTTCAAGAGCCGGAGCGCCGACACCGTTCGACGCAGCCGAATCGCAGACCGACTTTGCCTCGCCGTACATCGCGGAATCAAGATAATAACCGGCAAGCGCGGTATAACCGCCCGGTTCGGAGGGAAAAAGCAAAATCGCCGTTCCGGCGGTCTCGATAAATGCACGCCTGTCGTTGATCAGGCGGTAGCACTCCGCCTCCCGCAGAAGCGGATAGAGATCCCCTGAAACGCGGAACGACTCTCCGTAGCATTGGGCTGCCGACGTATATATTTCTTTCCCGAATAATTCGTCCGCCTCTTTGATCAGGTCGGACGATTTTCTCTCCTCTTTTCCGCACCGCATCAGCGCCGCCGGCCATCCGATCAGACAGAAAAAGGCTGCGATGAAAATCGCGCACACCCGGATCCGCACCGGAGTGAAGATTCTTTCCGCTATGCCGGAAAAGGAAATCCCGGATAATTTCATTTAATCACCGTAACAAAGGATACTATCCCGAAAGCAGCGGTGTGGCCAGCAAAAAGGAACGGCGCAAACGGGAGCGACGATTTCAGATTTCCTTTTTTTGAAACAAGCACGAACAGTCCGGCAAGGACGGTCAGTGCAAAACTGATTATAAGAGCCCCGACCGATCCGGAAAAACCGGCGGAAAGTCCGTAAACGGTCATCAGTACAATATCTCCCTTCCCTATGCCTCCGCGGATTACCGCACCCGACACTCCCGACACTGCAAGTGCTGCGAGACCGCCGAAAACATGATCGAAAACCGCTCCCGCAGCACCTCCTTCCGCAAGGTAAAAAACAATCCTTACGGGAAAAACGGCGGCGATAAGCAGGCATGCCGGCACCGGAATGGTCCCCGTTCTTACGTCGGTATCGGCACAGACGAGCAGGAGCCAGAAAAGCGCCGTCCCGCAAACGGTCTCGCCGATGTCGCAACCGCGGGATAAAACGAAAACGGACAGAGCCGTAACGGCGCAGAACACCGCGGCTCCGGAGATAATCCTTGTCGGCGAAGGCCGTGTTCCGGCGGCTCTGCCGGTAAGCAGAAAAACGCTCAGACCGATCGCCCCCGCAACCGACACAGCCGCGTATCCGAGATAATCCGGCATCGTTTACTCCTTTTTTTCGTCCGAAAACAGCGCTCTCTGGATATACAGCGCCGATATCCGTATTCCGCGTTTTGCTCCGGCGGCGTCTGCGATCCTTTTTATCTCGTCCGCATAAACGCCTGCTTCTTCCGGAAAAACGATTATCATTTCCAGGCGCGCCCCGCTTTTTTCGGCCGCAACGCTGCCTCCGTTTTCAAGTTCGAGAGAAGTTCCGTTCTTCAGTTTTGCAAAGCTTTTTGAAAAGGAAGCCGCCCGGCTTCCGATCTCTTTCGCAAGAGACGCGGTCTTCAGCGTATACTCCGACGGGTCGGTTTCGGCGTCCTCTTTACCGGAATAATCCGAATAATACGCCGAGAAGGGGTTGATCGATGAAACGTTCGTATACACCCCTCCGGATTTATCGTAAAGAGAAAAGCCGTGTCCGCCCTTAACCGCTTCCCCCGGTCGCTCCGACTTTATCAGTCTGACTATCGCCTTTCCCCTGCGGTAGCTGTCGAGCTTCCAGATACTGCCGTCCGGTCGGTCAAGCAGCGAATCCGGCACCCAGGCGGCGGTCTGCGCCCGGCAGACAATCTTTCTCGAAGGAAAAAGCGGAAACACCCCGACGGGTTCGATCTCGTAAACGGCGGCGACGGTTATATCCGAACCGTTGAACAGAACGCAGGACAGCGAAAAATCGAGTCCGTCCAGTCCGCCCTTCACTCCCAGCCGTTCGAGCAGACGGTCGCTGTCGTCGCCCGCGATATACTTCGGTATGAGAATCCGGCAGAGCGGAGCGGCGATCAGTCTTCCGGCGAGATCCATGGAAACGTCGGAAAGAACCGCGCCGGCGATGACCGAAAGAACGTTTCCGTCCGAGTCGCCGGACATGGAGGAAAGATCCCCGGAAATCCCCTGGAAGGATCCACCTCCGTCGCGCAACGAGCCGATTCTTTCACGAACTTCACCGATCAGTCCTTCGGCGGAAGGAATATCCGCACCGGTCCCGACCGCCGAAGCAATCTCTCCCGCGTATTTCAGAAATCCGCTTTTCTCCTCGCCGTCGTAACCTTCTTTGCCCGCCGCGGATATTTCCTCGCAGATACGGGACGCCGGATAACAGAGAGTGGATATTTCCACAGCGGTCATATCCAGCGCGGACCTGATTAAGCTTTCTGCCCGGACGGTCCGGATATAGGCGGCAAACGACGTAAAAACTGCAAATACCGAAATCAGGACGATCGACGCTTCGATCGAAAACGATCCTCTCATGCGTCCGCCCCCGCACGTTCTCAGTAACCGGCTATTCTTCTGCATGTTACGGTCTTCCCCGAAGAACCGTCATTCGATTCTCCAAACCCGCGGAAAACCGTTACGACGCTTACCGAAGCGCTGCATTCGACCACCGTCGGCTTCGACGTGATGACAAACCCGGGTGAAACCGCCGACATGTTCACCTGTATAAGTTTGGAGCATCTTGAAAGCATATTGATTCTGTTGAACGGATAAATGATGATCATAAACAGTCCGATATATTCCCGGTAGGACAACGCGGCGGGAGTTTTGTCGCTCTCCGAATTCCCGTTCTCGCCCGAGGCCGCGGAACCGATCGTGTTAAGCAGCCCTTCCGGACTCATCTTCCAGTAATCCGGGCTTTTGTAGACGACGACCGATGCACCCGACTTCAGGCGTCTCATATCGTTCAGCGATTCGGCGACGGAAAGACAGACGAGCAGAAGATTCTGAACGACGGGAACGCCGAACCCGCTCCATCCGGCAATCGACGTCGCCACCGCAAGCGCCGATTCGCGGAGCCCGGGGTCGGTCAGGGCGAAAATTGTGTTCAGGACGAAGCGCAGGGCGAATATCGAGGCATAAGCCGCGGCAAGATTGTCCGCCATCCTGTCATGTCCGAACAGTATGTATTCGCATTCGCACCCGTCGAACACTCCTCCCGCAACCGGGGAACCGAGAGTATTGAGCCGCGATTTGCCGTCGATGCCGTCGGTTCTGCAGCTGAACATATCGGTGATATATGCAGAAACGGCCAACCCGCTTGCTGCCGACTCCGCAAAAGACGCAAGCGACGAAAGAAATCCTCCCGCCGATCCCAGTCCGTCGGAGGCGCTTTCGGTTATTTCCTCGCCGCTTCCTCCCGACAGATCAGCCGATAATCCGGGAGTCTTTTCGACGATACCCGCCGTCGACGCGTACAGATTGATCAGCCGGAAACAGCCGGTAGCGTCCGCTTCGCTCATTCTGAGCGGCGGTCCGTCTTCTCCGTCATCCCCGCCGAAGCCGACGGCGTAAGAAACGAGCCCGTCCTTCAGCGCCCGGGCTTCAGCGTCGCCCGGAACGCTCCTCGAAGAATAAACCGAAGAAATAAACCCGCCGAGAACCGGATCGTTTCTCGCGTACCCTTCGCTGATCAGGAAGGCGGAAGCAAGGTCTTCCGGAAGGACGAGTCCGTCTCCCGAAAGAGTTCCTGCTCCCTCCGCGGCTTTCTCGGCCGCGGAGAACAGCTGCGAGATTTCTTTCTTCCCGGGTTCTCCGTTGTCGGCGAGAGAAAAGCCGCCCGCCTCCGCGCGCTGGATGAACGTGCCGATCGCTTCCGCAGCCGAGGCGGATGCTCCGGCCTCATCCTTAAGTTTTTTAAGCGCCTCCCCGTCGGCTTCCGGAACGAATTTTGAAAGCTCTTCCTCCAGGCTCTGTTTTACCGGTCCGTCTTCCAGCCTTTCGACCGCACGCCTTAATTTTTCTCTTTCGGCAGAAACGTTCGTGTAAGCCGCGGCAAGTTCGTCGGCCGCCTCGGATACCTCGTAATACGCGCTTGACAGATCCACCGCGTCGAGGCGGACTCTTTCGGCGAATTTCCTTACAGGAATCAGCCTCGAGACGACGTCGTCCCGGACCGAACCGCAGGCGGAACGGGTCTTTTCTTCGATCCGCTCCGCCCGTCCGAGCCATTTTTCTGCTGCCCGGATCAGTTCCCCGCCGGCGGATTCCCGCGAACGGATCGACACGGCCGCGCGGTTTGCAAGGGCATACTCTCCGGGCGCCGACGCGGCGGACACGGCGTAAGCGTACGGATTCGCATCCGGGTCCGCCGCAATCAGTTCGTCAACAAAACCGCGTAATACTCCGTTTGCCTCAGCGTCCGCCAGTATATCCGCCGCTTTCTGCCCTTCGGTATCGGGACCGTCCCCGGAGGCGGGAATCGACACCGCCTTTTCGGCCGAAAATGACGTTATCAGATCCGAAACACATCCGTCGACGGCGCTTTTCGCCCACAGTAACGCCTCGAATGCACCGGCTGCGCCGTCGCGGAAATATGAATCTGAATAACGTTCGAAACAGGCGTCGAGCGCGTCGCAAAGCCGGTCCAGGGCAGTCTGCAGCCCGGACAGACTGTTGTCGTATTTCAGCTTTCGCGATACCGCCTCGGAACTGCCTGACAGACCGCTGAACAGTCCGGCCTTCTCCCCGATATAGATGCCGCCAAGAAGGGCTGCCCTGTATTTCATAAAGTCGATCACCTGGCGTTCGAGAACCACCGGGTTGCCGAGCGAAGACGCGGAATCCGACGTTACCGAATAGCCTGCCGGAGTCATTCTCACGATTCCGTCGGTCGCCTCCGAAAATCCTCCGAACGCGCCGAACAGCCTGTTGATTATGCTTCTCGTATACCCGTCTCCCGCGTCGAAGATGCCGGATGACGTCAGCGAATTGCGAAAAAACTCTTCACCGGCATCGGACAGGGAATTTATGCCCGCCGAACACGCGTAAAGGCCGTACGTCGAAGCAAGGGCCTTGTCGTATTCCGAAAGCACGGCGTTCAGCGCAAGATCGGCGGCTCCCGACACCGCCGTTTCCGCGGCATAGATTTTCGCCGCGTCGGAGGCAACCCCTCCCAGCGTGATCATCGGAAGAAGGATCAGTGCCGTGAATACGCTTACCGATCCCGCCGGACTCCTTCTTTTTCTCCGACTCATTCCGCTTTTCCCTTCAAGGACGAAAGAAAACCGCGGATCGACTCACCGAGATTTTTTCCGTTTTCGGACGCTTTTTTTCTCATAAAAGTGAGAGCGTCGGTGACGAGATCGGTAGTCCTGACCGTTTCCGCCGCGTCGGCGGACGAAGCGAGAACGGTTATTTTTCTGCCGAATACTCCTCCCGTGAAGGAATCTGGCAGAACGGACCATTTTACGCTCGCAATCACGGCGATTCCGTTAAGAGTCCTTTCGGTTCGTATTTCCGCCTCCGCGTTTTTTCCGGCGATCAGAGTTTTTTTCCTGACGTCTTCCGCGAGAAGCGCCGCCGCCATTGCCGCGGTTTCGCGGGCTTTGCCTCCGGCGATATACCGGTACGGCCTTTTTTCCCCGTAAGCCGACGTAATCGTCATTATGTCGGCCCGCGGGTGAAAATCGTGGCTTCCGTCATTCCCGATATAAAAGGCGGAATACCCCGGAAAAGTATACTCGTACGCCGCCTCTTTTGCATATCCGTAGGCAAGCGCCCCGATGGCGGCTTCGTCTATGAAGCAGACGATCCTGGCCGTTATCAGGAAAAGCACGATAAAACAGACAGGAAGGACTATCGTCATTTCAACTATCTGCGCCGCTCCGCGGAGTCTTTGTTCAGAAATCCTCAACACCGCTGTCGACTTTCGTAAAGAGGCGTCCGATCAGATCGAAAATCTTTTCCCTGAATATCGCAGCAACCGCTATCACGACGATAATTATCAGCACGATCGCTATGATATTCGTCTCACCCCTATCGTCTCGAATTAGATCCCCGTTCCCCCTTTTTCGGAAAAACGCTCCGTTGAAGAACCGGTAAATCAATCCGGATAATAAACCTGTCATCTGTTCTCTCCTTTTTTCTTTTCACCCGAATTACCCGAAAGATGCGAGAAGCGGTCCGGCGACCATGAGTATTATACCGCCGAACATCATAAGCAGCGGAACAAGAAGCGCACCCGAGGCGTTCCTTCCGGCTTTTTCGGCTCTTCCGAGTCTTTCGTCCCATATTTCCGTACTCAGATATCCGAGGGACGGGCATAGTTCTCCGTCTCCTTTTTTCAGGTTCTGAATCACCAGCCACGAAAATCTTCGCGCGCTGTTCTCGCAGCATCTGTCCGCGAAAGACGAAAACGCCTCTTCGCAGGAATCGCCGTTCGCAATCATTTCCGAAGTCCTTCTCATTTCCTCGCCGAGTATTCCCGGGACGCTTTCGGAGGCGGTACGCCAGGCGTCGGTCAGCGTCAGTCCGGCGCTGATCAGCATATAGATCTTTGAAACCGCTGCCGGCATTGCAAGAGCGACGTCTCTGCTCTTCAGGGCGGCGCGCCTTTTTTCCGAATAAAACGGGCCGACTGCCGCTACCGCGGAAAAGCAGAATCCCGCAGCCGGGATAACCGGACTCCCGGTTGACGCGGCAATAACGAAGGACGCTCCCAGAAGAGAGATAAAAGCGGAAACTCCCAGCGCCATTATCCTGTGCGCGGCAAACTCTCTTTCCTCGCCCCGCACGTCATCCGGAAGTCTTTCGGATATTATCCTCTCCGGTCTGAGCCCGGACGCCGCCGCCATTATCAGATAACCCGCGGGAAGGAACGCCTGATCCGCCGCTTTACCGGGATACGCCCGCAGCAGATCCGCAAACCTGCGCGAACCCGCCGCAGTAGCCAGGATCCACGCCGTCAGCAGCGTGCATCCGATTAAGTTGACCGCGAGCGATACGCTTATCTTCATCTTTTCACACCTTTACGTCGGTTATCTTCATCCCGACGGCAAAAGCGGACAGGTAGATTGCCACCGCCGCGACCCTGAACGCAAGACCCGACGCCCCGTCCGCTGCCAGAGTGCCTCCGGCTTTCAGAACGGCGCTGACCGCGAAGGGCATCAGCGACATAACGTAAAGCTCGTTTTTGTTGGACGCCACCGTCGCCCTGATGGCTGCCTCCGTCCTGATCTTCGCGCATATAACGTCGCGGCATTCGGAAACCGTTCTGCGTATATCTCCGCCGGTTTTCGCCGTCACGCCGAGAATTCCCGCAAAATCTGCCACGTCTTCGAGACCGCTTCGCTCGGCAAGGTCGCGGAACAGATCCCCCGGGTCGGCTCCGTTTCTCATCCCGTCGCTTATCTGCTTCAGTTCCGAAACGATCATTCCGTTTTTTCCGTGAAGTGATTCGGTGTCTCTTATACAGTCGCTGACGGCTCCGTAAAGGTTTCTTCCGCTCGAAACGGACGCTTTCATTGCGTCGAGCATATCCCTGAACTGCATAAGAAGTTTGCGCAGTCTGCGTTTTTTCAGTATATTCCTTCCCGCCGCTATAGCAGCCGGTACCGCCGCAACCGCCGAAACAAGCGAAACGGCCGCGTACCCGAACAGTATCTGCGCCCCGGCTCCCGCGGCGGCGGCTCCGGCGAGAGCGCATACCGCCGTCTCGGCGGGAGAAAGGACGTACGTTTTATAATCAACCGCCATTTTTCATATCCTCCCGGTAATCCCGGCTTTTTCGAGTTTTCCGGTCTGCACGAACGGATTCTCCGTTCTGACGAACTCGCCTCCGACACTCTCCTTCGGGGAATCGGGATCCTCCCTGAAATAATACAGCCTGTTCAGCTTTATTTCGTTTCCGACGCATCCCGTCACCTCGGAGATCTCGACAAGCTTTCTCGAGCCGTCCCTCATTCTCGCGAGATGTATAAGCACGTCGATCGCAGAAGCAATCTGATGCCGTACCGCGCCGAGCGGCAATCCGGGTGAAGCCTCCAGAACCATGGTTTCAAGGCGCGTCAGCATATCGGCGGACGAATTGGCGTGTCCGGTAGAAATCGAACCGTCGTGACCGGTGTTCATCGCCTGAAGCATATCGAGCGCTTCCGGCCCTCTGACCTCACCCACGATTATCCTTTCCGGGCGCATCCGCAGAGAGGCGCGGATCAGACTTCTCATACCGATCCCGCCGCTCCCCGAACTGTTCGCGTTACGGGTTTCAAGACGGACAAGGTTTTCTATACCTTCGATTTTCAGTTCCGCCGAGTCTTCGACGGTGACGATCCTCTCCTTCGGAGGAATAAAACCTGAAAGGGCGTTGAGAAAACTCGTTTTACCGGATCCGGTCCCGCCGCTGATGAATATGTTGTACCCGGCGACTACGAGCATACGCAGCTTTTCGACGATCTCCTCCGTCACCGATCCGAACGAGATCAGCCGCTCGAAGGTCATCGGCTCTTTCGGGAATCGTCTGATCGTTACCTGCGGGCCGCTGAGCGAAACCGGAGGAAGAACGACGCTGACCCGGGAACCGTCGGGAAGGCGGGTGTCGACGATAGGGTTCGCCCGGTTTACTTCCCTTCCCGCCTGTCCGACGATCCTTTGAATCACGTCCTCGAGTTTTTTCTCGCTTTCGAACGATACGGGCAGCTTTTCGACTCTTCCGCCGCGTTCGATAAAGATCAAAGAGTGTCCGTTGACCATTATTTCGGTCACCGAGGGATCGCGCATAATGTCGTCGAGTACGTCGTAACCGCGCATCGAACTGAAAATTCCCGAAGCAACGGATATTCTTTCCCCGACCGGCAGGTCCTCAAAATCCGCACTTTCGGTTATTTTTTTCCAAATCAGCATCTCGAGCCCGGCGTCGTCGGTTCCGGCGGCCTCGGGATCGGAGCAGAGCGCGTCCCGGATGACGTTCGCCGCCTTTGTCAGATCCTTCACCGAAATTCCTCCGCTGACCCGAGGACGGAGCAAATTCCCCTGACGAGAGCTCTTCCGTCGCATTCACCGAGATCTGGGATTTTTACCGAAGGGCTCGATCTTTCCGGAAGGCTGGATCGGGATTCGCTCCAGAAATTCATTATCAGGCGCACTCCGGAATCGAGAGTTCTCCGCGACCAGTCAAGAAAAGCCGTGATCTTTCCCGCCCGGAGCTTATCCCCCGCGCATACCGCGCAAACGGCGTCCGATATGCGGACGGCACGCTCGCCGCACCCGCCGAACACGAAAAACGCGTCGATTACCACGCAGTCGAAATCGCCGCTTTCGGCGATCAGTCCGACGAGCTCGGAAAGAATATCCGGCGTTAACGCCGACATATCCTCCGCCCTGCGGGGAGGAGAAATAAAGGAAACTCCGCTGCGATCCCGGCAGAAAAGTCCCGAAACCGTACGGTAATTTCTGTTTGTTCTGCTTGAAAGCGCGAAAACGGCGTCGGAAAGATCCGGTCCGTCCGGGGAAGCGAACAATGCGCCGGGGAAGCCGTCCAGCGAGAGAAAAAAGCATCTTTGCCCGGCAGAAGCTTCGCGAAAGGCGTAAGCCGCGGCTACCGAGGACACGCCGCTTCCTCCCTCGGGAGACGTGAAGCAGACGATCCTCGCCCTGCCGGGTGCGGCACCGCGCGCGCCGCCGTGCAAAGCGGAAAAAAGCCCGATTATATCGCGGATTATCTCGTCGGTGCCTCTGTATTTGCAGACTGTCCTTTCGGATTTCTGGCCCGGATATCTGACGAGCTCTCCGTCCGGTTCGGATATCCATTCGTCTCCTTCGGGAGGACACTCGGTATCCGTCAGTATCAGATCCCCGGAAGGAGGATCCGACTTTTTTTCGAGGCACTCGAATTCGATTTTTCCCGGAAAAGACCGCGATCCGGCGATAGACAGCTTTTCGTAATACTCTCTGTCCTTTCCGTATACGGTTACTGTCATGACTTCTGCCAGCGGCTGAGCAGATCCGCCCCCTCTCTTTCTTGCGGGGAAACGTTGAGCCCCCTGCAGATCTCGATGGCGGAGAAAGCATCCGCCCTGTTTGAGTATCTCCGCGGGACGGGAAAAGCATCCGAGTATCCCGATATCTTCCGGGACAGTCTCGCCCCGGAATCGGGAGGATCCTTTCCCGAAATCAGGAAATATGCGCACGCCGACAGAGAATACAGATCCGACGCGGCGCTTCCGCGGCGGTTTCCGGTAATTATCTCCGGGGCGCTGTACCGTCTGTCGGAGCGGAACGTGCGGTATCCCTCGAACGGAAGCTCGGGAAAACACAGATCGGCGAAGTACCGCAGCCGGCAGTTGCCGTATCTGTCAATGAATACGGTATCAGGAGTTATGTTTTTGTGTATCATTCCCTTTTTCGCCAGTTCCTCCGCGGCAACCACGGCGGGTCTGAGCAACTCCAGCGCCTCGCTCGGCCTCATCTTTCTTTTTCTGACCGTCGCGCAGTATCTGCGCAGATTCACGCCGTCATCCGATTCGCAGATAAGATATGCCGTGCCATTTTCTTCAAACAGGTCGGAATAGTACCCGATGCCCGGAGTGCCGGACAGTCTTATCAGCTTGGACGCGTAAAAACTGAAGCCGTCGATCCCCGCACGCATAACGTCCTGGCAGCCGATGCAGTCCGCACTGAGCCCGTCCGAACCCCTTCTGGCAATCCTGTCGGGGAAAAACTCGCATATCCGGACCGGCTTTGAAAGCAGTCTGTCCTCTCCCTCGTATACGCCCAGGGCACCGGTCCGGATGAATCCGAGACCCACGGAAAACCTCCCTCCCAGCAGCGTTCCCGGGAGCAGTCTTTCGGTGGTCGTGCTCGGAGTGCCTGTAACCGTTCCGCCGGAAAGAACGTATATTCTCGGGGTGTCTCCCTGATCGGGAGGGGTGCGCGCCACCGCCGTCTCGGCAGCCGAACTGACCCGCCCGGCAGCCGGATCAAGCGCTTCCAGAAACTTTCCGGCGTCCCGGAACCTTTTATTGCTGTCGATATTCATCGATCTGTTGATTACGCTGCGTATCCTTTCGGGGATCCTGATCCCGAGATCCGCCGGCGTCGGCATCATCGTACCGGCGATCCTTTCGTCGGCGGGTACCGGGCGTTTTCCGGTCAGGAGCGCGTAAAGCGACGCCCCCAGCGAATAAACGTCGCCCGCTGGCGACGCGCATCCTTCGGAATACTGCTCCGGCGGAGAATAACCCGGTTTTACGACTATTTCACCGCGCGAAAGCCGTCTGCCGCTTTTAACGACCGCTCCGAAATCGAGAAGGCGGACTCCCGTCTGTTCTCCCTCCGTGCAGAGGAAGATGTTGTCGGGCGCCACGTCTCGGTGAACGAACCCTTTTTTGTGAAGCGCAAGAACGGCCGTCGCGCATTCCCTGACAGCGTAAAGAGCGACGTCCTGCGCGCATACCCCGTTTTCGGCGCACACCGAAACCGGCTTGCCGCGGAGCAGCTCCATAACTATATATGACGTTCCGTTTTCTTCGAAAAAATCGCTGACGGACGGGATCTGTCTGCATTCGCCGAAAGCGGACATGAATTTTGCTTCTTTAAGAAAACGTTCCCTTCCGGAAACGAAATCAGACAGACAGCGGTCGCCGGCAGCCGATACGCCGCAGGTTCCGTCTCTTTTTGCGAAACGGCGCGGAAAGAATTCCTTGACCGCCACCGTTCTTTTCAGAAAGAGATCAAAAGAACGGTACGTTATACCGAATCCTCCGGCGCCCGCCGCCTGTCCGATAAGATACCTGCTTTTCAGGACGACACCGGGTCTCAGGTGACAGTCGGCAAGCGGAAGACAGCCCGGTGAGTTTCCGCATACCGGACAGACTCCGAAGACCCCGGAGTATTCCGAAAAGCAGTAGAGACATCTTCTCACGCCCTCATTTTATTCCGGCAGCGTCACCGGGATGATCCTCCCACGTGAAACTGCTTCCGCAAAGAGGCGTGAATACGTAGCTACCACCTCCGATCTCGATAACGTCGAACGCGGAAAGGGGCGTCAGGTGCAGGATATTCTCGCCGTTAAGATAGGCGAGACCTTTGCCCTCTCCCGATTCGATATAAAACAACCTGTCCCGCGGCTCGTAAACGACCCGCGCGTGTTTATCCCGCGAGACACGGTCATCATCGGATAAAACGATATCGTTGTTTCGGGATCTTCCCACCGAGTTGCCGCCCGAATGGACCGGAAAACTCCGTCCCCAGTAGGGTCCGCTGATCCCTGTCAGCCATCCGACGGGAGGATCGTTCCTCCCCGCCGCCGAAGGAACCGAGTAAAGCAGTACGGTTTCCGACGGTACGAGCGGAGTCTTTTCCGCCCACGCCGGCACGTTTCCCGACGTTTTCTCCTTCTTTTCCGGCGAAGACGGCGCCGCCGGTACCGCTTCCTCCGCCGGTTTTTCCGAAACCGCTTCCGGCGCCGTCAGCACGTTCGGTCCGGAGCTTTTCCCGGAGGACGCCGCTCCGAATAGTTTGTCGAGTTCCTCTTTGCTCATCATTTCGGTGGGTTCGCATTCGTACTCCCGGACGCCCTCCGGCGTCGCGGCTTTTTTCCTTCCGAACACAGCCATCACCGATATCCTTTTCGGCTTTTTCTCCTGACCGGCGGCCGGCTGCTCCGGTTTGCGCGGACTCTTTTTTTCCTCCGTCCTTCCGTCGCAGTGCGGGCACCGGTCGTATTCGTCCCTGTCGTAAAAATGGCCGGCAGGGCATCTCGTAATATTCATAATTCGCTCCTCTTTTGGACATTTTTAGTTCATATTTCGGCTTCAGTGACAAGATTATAACACATTTTGTTAATAAAGTCAACACAATTTTCACAACTTTGAAATATTTTTTTAATATTTTGAACGGACGCCTTACATCTTTTTTATAGACAAAAAACTGTTGTTATGATATAATTATTTATTACAAAATACAAAAACGAAAGGAGTGATACACATAAAACGCGCGGTCGCTCTGCTGCTGTCGCTGTTCTGCGTTCTTGCTCCCGCAACCGGGTGCGTTCACGATTCCTTCGTCGAACCGAAAGAAGCCGGAGAATCACTCATACCGGACACCGTCCGTTCCGAAGAAAACGTCACCGTCACTTCGGAACTCACCGATAAAGAAACGGAACAGGATTCTGTCGCCGGTTCCGGCTCTGTTTCGGTTGAAACCGAAAAAAACGATCCCTTCCCCGTATTATCCGACGTTCCGCTGTTTACCGAAGAAGCGCGCGCCGGCCTTCCGGAGCCGATGAGCAACGACGAAAAAAGCGCTCTTCTCGAAGAACTCGAAAAACTCTTCGACGAAAAGCCGCTGTATGAAGAGGAAGCAAAAATAAAAATCCGCGACAGTATGATACTCGTTATGGATAACTATCACTTTTTTCGTCAGCTGTTCTTCTGTACGGGAGTTCCGGACGCCGCAACCTTCCTGAGAAAGTATTTCTTAGGCCCTTTGAGAGACTGTATCGATACGGTATGGATGTCTCTGCCCGGAGGGTTCGCGGAAGAAGACGCGAGGCTCTACGTGCTTCCGCACGAAGACGACCCCGTGAAGATCGCGAGCGATCTGGTTGCTTATTTATGGGTCATCGGGGCGCTCCAGAACAACAGATTTCAGCAAAGTGACTTTTTGCGGAATTTTATAAACGGCGGGTGCGCCTTCTGCCGTTTCACCCTTATCGGAAGCGAAGGATACAAACAGTTTTTCAAGTATTCTCCAAGTCTTTTCAGCCACGCTCAGGACCCCGATTCTTCCGATAAAAGTTTTGTAACTTCTTTTTTCGGCGATAATTTCTTTCTCTGGTTCCGCCTGTTTACGCTGACGGATTTCGATACCGTGTCCCGGTTTACCGTTTCGGACGCCGACACGAAAATCCGCGGCGAAATGACCCGGAGATACGGCGAGGACGGAAAAAAACTGTATGATCTCTGCCGTAAAGCATTTGAAAACGAAAGCCTGAAGTATTCCTTCGGGGACGTGATCGCTATCGAATCCCTTTATCTGCGGCTTATCGAACGCCGGATTGACGATATCGGATCGCAAAGCGAAATGCTGTCGTTTTTGCAGACGTACCGGGCTTACCGGCTGGCAATGGGATCGGAATACATCCGTGCCGCACAAACAAGCACCCTGACATCCGGAACCCTCGAGCTGCTTGTTCATCCCGATCTTGATTACGCGGCCGCGGACGGGGCGGTGGCGGCCGCCGCCGTAAGATGGAAAACAATCAACTTTCCCGGGACGTACCCCGACGGAGAATCGATCCTGGCAGCCGCCGTTTCGGGATATCCGTCGACCGGCACCGATTATCAGAAAACCCGCCACCTTCTCAACCTGGAACCCTACGTGATCACCGATTTCGTTTACACGGCAGCCGTGAACGAATCGGGCGTCGTCACGTTTACGCTTTACGGAACCGATCCGGAAAGCGGTAAAAAAACAACGTCTTCCGTAACACGCAAATACTATCCCGCGAACCGGGAGATTAAAAACTACTGAAATCAGTCCTGAGGGGAAGCCGGTGAGAGTCCGGCACGAGCCCGTCGCCGTGATGCGCAAGCCGCGAAACGTCGCGAAAACGGGAACGCCTTACCGGATCGCCGCAATCCGGGAAAAACGTCATTGGGAAACCGAGAAGGCGGGCGTTCTCTGCGCAAAGTCGAAATACCCGGGGGACAAAATGCTCTTGTCTTTCCGCTCGCCGGGCGGAAAGGAGTGACTGCGGGCGCCGGTCGGGAAAGAGTAAATAATAAAAAGGACATCAGGAAAAAGATGAAAAGAAACAGAATGAAAAAAGCGCTGTTTCTGGTCCTGTGTCTGACGGTCGCTGCGGCAGCGGTCATCGGACTTGCAGGATGCGGAAACAAACAGCAGGAAACGCAGTCGACTTCGGACGGATCCGCCGGTACGACCGCCGGGACTCCGGACGTTACGACCGCGGAGATCCCGGACGGCACGACTGCCGAGGCGACGGGCGAGAGTACCGGAGATGAAGCGACTTCGGTCGGAGAAGGCGCAAAGACCTTCGAGTTCCGCGTTACCGGCCTCGACGGAAAAGAGACCGTATTCTCGGTCAAGACCGACGAGAGCACCGTCGGAGCCGCTCTTGTCAAAGCCGGACTTGTCGCCGGCGAGGACAGCCAGTACGGCCTGTACGTAAAGACCGTCAACGGAACGACCCTTGATTACACCAAGGACGGAAAGTACTGGGCGTTCTATATAAACGGCGCTTTCGCTTCGACCGGCGTTGATTCGACGCAGATCAAGGATGGCGAGGTCTACTCTTTCAGGGCGGAATAAGCTTACCGTTTTCGAAATAACGCTTTTCGGGATCCTCGGCGCGATGATGTACGCCTCGAAGATCCTTATGGAAGCGTTCCCGAACGTTCACCTTCTCGGCGTTTTCATTGTCGCCGAAACGCTGGTCTTCCGCCGCAAGGCGCTATACCCTCTTTACTGCTTCGTGCTCATCACCGGGGCGGCAAACGCGTTCAGCGTCTGGTGGATTCCCTATCTGTATATATGGACTTTTCTCTGGGGAGCGGTCATGCTCCTTCCGAAAAGGATGCCGCTCTGGCTTCAGGCGCCGGTTTACGCAGTCGTCTGCTCGCTTCACGGATTCCTTTACGGCACGCTCTACTCCCCGTTCCAGGCGATCGCCTTCGGACTCGATCTCAAGGGGACGGTCGCGTGGATCGTCGCGGGGCTGCCGTGGGACGCAGTCCACGGCGTGAGCAATCTTATCGCGGGACTGATACTTATCGTCCCGCTGAAAAAGGTGCTCGAGAAAATATACGGTTCATTCGCGAAGTACAGATAAAAAAGGGACCTGAACCGATAAAACGGGGATGTAAAAAACTCGTGAACCGAGTTTTTTACATCCCCGTCGACTTTTTCTCGGCGCGAGACAGCGCCGTTTTTGCTCATTTATGCTGGATTTTCTTATGTTTTCCGGCAAAAACCGAAAAAGATCGCGCGATATTGTTTTTACGGGCGGATCTGCAGGGCGATACGAGGTCGTTCGGAACACTCCGTCAGCCGGCGGTACCGATCGATTTCGCGATTTTCCAGTTCATCAGATCGGCCGACGGCACCTGAGTCATATAACGGTTTTCCGCATCCGGCCGGTCAGACGAATAATCCAGCACGATCAGGAATTCGGCTCCTTCGGTCGAATAGACGCTGAAAGCCTCGTCGGCGTCCTTTATGCACTTGGCAACTTTACCATCGGCATCCGAAAAGGCGCCTTCGGCTTTCGCGGCAACCGACGAGTAAGGCGTTGTGGTGTATATTTCGGTTCCGGTGAGATCGAAATTGGTCAGTTCGGCAAAATATTTCGTCTGTCCGTCCGCGTCCGTGACCACGCGCTCGGAAAAAGCCGTCACCCGGATGTTTCCCTTTCTGAGCTTATACGCCACGACGTAAAAGTTCACCCGGTCTCCGCCGAGATCGACCGATCCCGACCCTGTGGAGGTAACGATTTTCAGAGCGGCGGGGATACCTCCCTCTCCCGAAGCGACCTCAACTTTGTATCTTTCGTCTCC
>JAEEGL014285217.1_pt1 | contig 22964 bp, 16 predicted proteins | sample 9134231 | NCBI WGS metagenome assembly JAEEGL01 (sample SAMN16246548, study PRJNA631951) | gut metagenome | biome: gut microbiome; feature: rumen; material: fiber-attached | host: Bos | place: Iran: Karaj | collected 2018-10 | reverse complement strand
ATTCTACTATATTTAATGTGTATGAATCATAAATAAAATTATCAAACTTGTGCGTATTTATAATACGCTTTTGATTAAGTTTTTTTCATTTTTTCACGAATAATCGTTGTAATATTTCTTACGCTTTTAGAATAGCTTTTTTCTTCTTGAAATTATGATGAAACAAGCTGATGCTGCACCCATAATTAGAGCTAAACAACATGAAATTATATCAATCCGAGGATTATAATTATTTTTAGTCACAATTACATATTTACTTAATTTTGATGTGTTAAATATAACTTCATTTACACCTAATTCATAATTTACTTCTTTATAATTATTATTCTCATCAATTTCTAATATTATGAAATCATTTAATCCCTCTGGCTTAGTGATTTTAATTATAAAATCACCCTCCTTAAGGATATCTTGACCATTTTGAAGATATAGCTCATATGCTTCTTTTACTATATATTTTGATGGAACAATCTTTTTTAAACTTGAGTTATCTATATTCTTTGTAACAAATAGATAATTGATATTATTTTGCTCATTTAAGACTATTTTAATGTTTCCATCAGTATTTATAAATTCCTGTTGTGATAAAGGCTCTAAAACGCTAATTATAGCTGTCATATCAGAAATATCTTCATAATTTGGATTATTATTTGTAAATATAGCTTTTGCTACCTTAGAGCCAACATCAGTAATAGTATTATTTTCATATTCTACTGTTAAGCCAGTAGGTAGAGTTCCACTAATTTCTATCTTGTGCTCTTTTCCATCATATTCAAAGCTAATATCTTCAAAGCTAAATGTTGAAATATCATATTTAGCTTTTTTAATAATAAATTCATATGTTAAATCATCGATACTTCCATCAGCCCAATTTGTATTATTCTTATCCTTAAGGCTAATAGTAACATCATATTTTCCAGCATTTATTTGAACATCATTTGCTGCCTCATACCAGTTGCTTTGAAGAATCATTAATTTTTGGGCATTACCATTATAAACATATTCATTTGTGCTTATATATGGCTTATCAACATAAAGTGTTGTAATAGTAAGCTTTGCCTCAAGATCTTCAAAATCCTCATAATTATCATTTTCGACAACAAATTTAGCCTTAGCTGTAACTATACCAACATTAGTTAATTTATTATTTTCATATGTTACTGAAATATCTTCAGGTATTTTACCTTTAATTAAAAGCTCATGCTCGTTACCATCAAAGACAATTGTAGCGTTTGAAAAGCTAATATTTGTATCATCTAAGCTGGCTTTATTTATAACAAAATCATTTTCCATTATAGTTACATAATAGTTTAAATTTGTTAAGCTAGTAATTTTAGAAACATATCTTCCAGCATTTTTAAAGCCTTCAACTAGAGCTTCACATTCATCATTTCCAATTAAATCAAAGATTTGTACTGTTGGATACTGAATATCACCATTATAGGTTACCTCTAAATTTGACCAAGCTACCATTGCCTTTGCCTTTTTTATTTCATATTCAGGGCTTATCTTATTAGCAGGAAGCTTATAATTTGGATTTGATAATTCATATGCTGAATATGTAAATTTTCCAGCATCGATATTATTACTTCCAACTGATAGCTTTATAGTTATATTACAGCTATCACCTTCAATTAAATTTGAGGCTGTTGCTGTTACAGCTTTTGCGGTTTTATCATAGATAAATTCTTCATTACTCCAAATTATAACAAGCTCTCTTGGAGTAATAGTTAATGTTGCCTTTACTGAATTAATTTCTTCGTAATTTAGCTTATCAGCTATTTCAAATGATGCAGTTGCCTCAATACTTCCTACATCCTTTAGCTTATTATTTTGATATTTTACAATTATACCTTCTGGTAAATCACCATTTATTAATATACTTTGTTCACTGCCATTATATTCAACTATTTTATCAATAAATAAATTATCAGGAATACTATATTTCTTCTTATTAACTGTAACCTTTAGCTTAGTTTCACATAATGAATATCTAATAGTTACCTCATCTTCTAAATTACCTCTATTAACTAAGCTATTTCCACTTTGGTAAACAACCTCTACATTAGACGCTATTGTAACATTTTCGCCTCTATAAACCCTTATTTCAAGTCCTGTAGTATCCAATTCATCGAAAGCTTCATAGGTCATTTTAGAAGGATTTTTATTAATTTCAATTTTAGTTACGCTATCATCTATTACTTGAAGTTTAATACTTCCTTTAATACTTTCATCAAGGGCTAAAATAAATTCAAAGCTATTATAGCCTGCCTCTATATTACCATTAATAATATATTCATCAGTTTCAGTTCTATTTTTCTTATCCTGATATTCAATTTCTACCTTTAACATATTTTTCCATTTAGAGCTTGTTAAGGTATCATTAATATCTATTTTAATAGTATCATTAACTACACTAACAACTAAATTAGTCATTATACGATCATATATAGCATAATATTTATCATATAATACTACTCCAGTTAAGGCTTGACCATCACCTAGGATTTTAGAATTATAATTTTTAAATCTATAATCCTCAAAATAAGCCTCTGGTAGCTTATAGTCTTCATCAAACAGCCAGTAGCCATCTTTATTTACATAATGATAATCAAATCCATATAACTTTATAATTTCATCTTCTTCTAATGTTCCACCGTTAGAATCTAGTAAAACCTTAACTTGATAAGTTAAATAGCTAGATTCTTCTATACCTTTAAGGTAATAATAATCTGAAGCGTTATAGGCAACAATAATTACATTATCATCAAATGGTGTTAAATCCTCATAGACGCTTTCACCATTTAGCTTAGGTAAATCAATTGATTTAATATTATTATTTTTAAAGGCATCCTTACCTATCTTTTTAAGGTTGATAGGTAAATTTATTCCACCTACTACACCAACATTTTCAAAGGCATCCTCCGCTATTTTTACAATATCTTTTTTACCATGAATACCATCATTATATTCATCTGGTAATTCAATTTTAATCTCTTCTAAGCTAGATAGATAAGTACTATTAAAGCCTAATACCTCATAGCCATCTAAAGCTAAATTATAGGTAATGTTATATTTTTTCTCTAATGAAACATCAAGTAAATATAAGATATCATCTTCTATAAATAATCTATAGCCATCATCAAATGATTTAAATACATCTGTTAAAGTAGCTATATTACTCTCAGGTATCAATAAAATCTTATAATATTCTTTATCATTATTTTTAACATCAACAATAACATTTGATGCTGAATCAATTCCATCTATTGTAATACTATTTTCACTATATATAGTAAGCTTTTTACTTACTATAGCTTTATTTGCTAAAACTACAATTCCTAAATTAATAATATCTGAATTTATATTATTAAGCTCTGAATTTTCTAAATGTAGATGCGCATCTAATTTATTATAGATACCTACTATATTATTTTTAATTGTAGTAAGCTTAAGTGACATAAAGCTAGTATTATAAATTGCTGAATCTAGGATTTTATTATCACTTGTCTCAATTCCTGTAGCTGTAAAATTATCATAATTATAAATTAGATAATTTGAATTAATAAATTCATTTTTAAGAATTTTAATATTAGAACCAATAAATCTATTTTCATTACTAATTATAGCCATAGTTAAGCTTTCATTTGAACTATTATTATTAAATTCAGCATTATCAATTGTTAAGCTTTCTTTATTAATAATTAAAGCTTCTAATACTTCATTATAATTAAATTTAGATTCACTAATAACTAATGTTTCTAAATTATAAATGCCATTATTAAATTTATTATTAACCACATTTAGCTTAGTAATTAAATTATTGCCAACTCCTCTAATATCTAAGACTTTATTTACTTGATTTCCAACAATTTCTACATCATTAATATCAAGCTGACCTAAAGAATATATTAATGAATTTTGAGCTACAACCTCATTAATAATTAACTCTTTTAATGATAAATTACCACTAGAATATATTAAACCTTTATTAATTATACCCTTAATAATATTTAGGCTAGAATTATCCTTTAATTCAATTAATTTATCATTATTTCCAATTAATTTATGACCATTTAAATATAAATTAATATTAGTATTTTCTTCAATTATTAAAGAATTTAAAGTGAAATCATTATCTAAATAATAATTGCCACTAGATTCTATATTTGAATCAACTAGCTTTTTATCATAAATAACACCTTTATATGTTACACCCCATCTAGCAAATAGGCTTAAATCACTTGTAACCTCTAATTCAGTACTAGAGGCCATATTATCAAAATACTCTAGACCTAATTCATCATAAATACCAATAAATATATAGCCTTCCTTTTGTGGTATATCTAAAAGATCTGCAAGCTTCTCACCACTATAGGTATTTATAACTAAATTATCACCATTATTAAAATCAATATTAATAACTACCTTAGTTCTTTCAAATAAAGCATCAACTGTGATATTTCCATCATAATTCCATTTACCATCATCAGTAGTTATATTAGCAACTGATTGAGCAAGCTTACCATTTTCATCTACTAGTAGACTTCCATTATATTCTAAGCCCTTAAATGTATGATGAGCCTTCTCTAGCTTTTTAAAGCCATATATTGAATCATAGCCCATTTCAATATAATAAAAATCATCATATCCATTTATTGAAATCTTGTATCTTTTTGCTGAAAAGATTGGATGTAAATTAGCATTTTCTTTTCTAATCCATCTACCATTAGAATCTGAATAGCCTTCTACATCTTTAATTAGTTTTCCTTCACTATCAAATACTAATACATCATTTTCATCAGCTAAACCAGTAAATGAAAAGCCATATTTATTGTAGCTTGTAAAGCTATCTATTTTAGTAGAATCATATGAAATATTATATTTATCTATATTATCATCATAGCTAATAGTTAATTCATATGTTAAAGGTATCCATTTAGCATATAAATTTACACTTCCTATATAATTCCATTTACCTAAATTATCAGTATATGAAGTTGATGCTATAAATGTAAAATCATCATTACAGATTTTATTTATAAGTTCTTCTTCATAATATAGGCCATCAAATATATAGCCATCACGCTCTAACTCTAAACCTACTATTTTATTATCACTAAATGTTACAGTCTTATTAATTATTTCATCATCTGAATGTACTAATACGCTATAGCCACTTTCACTCCAAATGGCATATAGATTAACTTTATCATTATAAATCCAATTACCTAAACTATCAGTATAGCCATTTACTGATACAAAAGGAATACCAAAGCTATCAACAACAAATGTAGTTCCTACCTCATCTAATGCGTAGCCTTGAAGATAATAGCCAAGTCTAGAAAATATAATATTATTTTTAAATTCATCATTACCAAATTCAATAGATGTTTTAATTAAATCTGTTGTACCATCATTTTTATATACAGTTACTTCAAATGGATTAGTATAATAATATAATTCACCATTTGCTTGATAAGCTTCCTTATCATCGCTTAAAAATGTTCCATTCATCTCTTCAAATTTATTAGTTAGACAACCATTATATTTAGCAGCGTAGCTTACATTTCCACTAAAGCTATCAAATTCTACCTTTTTATTAGCATTTAATATTAAATTACCATCTACATTATTTAAAATATTAGTTGTGCCAACTAAGGTTAGATCACCATAATTATCAACACCTATTTTATTTGATGTAATATTAGTATTATTTAATTCTAATTCGCCCGAATTTGAAATTGCCTTATAATTTGAATTATTAGAAATTGTTGAAGTCTCAAGCTTCATTTTATTTTTATTATTTATAATTTCAGCAAGTGTTACTAAATTTGAATTATAAGCCATTTCAAATGTAATATTATTTGAATTAAATTCACCTAAATTATAAATAATATTTTTAATTTCATTAGAATCTGAATTATATCTATTCTTAATTTTTGAGCCATTTACATTACTAATAGCTTCTAGTTTAGCTCCAGATTTTACATAAAATACATAGTCGTTAGATTCACCAGTTATATTAAAGCCATTTAAATCAAAAATAACATAATTAGTATTTTCAATTATAAAATTACCAGTTATATTTTTATATAGCTTTATATTAACAGGATTATCGTTACTTGAGTCATTAAAAACTTCTCCATAGTTTAGATTATTATAGGCATCTTCATTATATGCTGTTGTTATACCGTTTTTAGTTATTTCTAAATAAATTTCTTCTGCCTTAGCCTTGAAAGAAAAAAATATACTAAAGCTTACAAGAAAAAATATTACAAAAAATAGTTTTCTTTTCATAATAATCACGCTGCATAATTTTCTTAAATTACACATTCTCCTTTTTGAGAAAGTATAGATTTTATTATTATAATTTTATCATATAACTCCTTTTTTTAAAATACTATAGCCTATATTATCTAGTAAAATATAGCTTTTTAAAGTATAATTATTCTTAATAGGAGATAGCTAAAATGAAATTAAAAAAATTAATGCTTACATCATTTCTTGTATTATCATTATCTATAATTTCTTGTAACAAACAAGAAAATGTAAATAATTATAATATTCCCATGGAAAAATTATGGGGCTATAATGATTTAGCAAGATTTGATAATTATTTAAATTTAAGATCATTTTACGGAAAAATTGATTCTATATATTCTTCTTTTAATAATGGAGAAATAAACCCTTTAACAATAACAGTTGATAAATCAGAAGATAATTACTCTATTGCTACATATTCAAGAATATACAAATTAGAATATAATACCTTTTCTATAACCAAATCAGACGCTGCCGCTGTTGTTAAAATATATTCACTAGATCATCCAAATTATTACTGGATTAGTGATGATATTTTAGTAAATGATAATAATATCGCCCTAACATGTGATGAAGCTTATGATAATAAGGATGTTAGAAAAGAAACTGATGATAAAATTAAGTTATTTGTTTCTTCCTTAAAATCTAAAATGAATGATGATTTTACTGATTATGACATTGTTAAAACAATCCATAATTATATTTTAGATAACGCAACCTATGAGGAAAACAACACCTTTGAATCTCACAATATTGTTGGAATCGCAAGAGATGGAAAAGGTGTATGCGAGGCATACGCTAAAACATTCCAATATCTGGCATACTTATATAATATTGATTGTATTTTAGCAGTTGGTAATGCAAAAACAGCTCCAGGTGTTATAGAGCCTCACGCATGGAATTTGGTTAAATTAGATAATAAATGGTATGGTGTTGACACAACATTTGACGATTCATTAAATGTTATAGATAGTTTTTTATTAACTAAGGAACAAATGTTAGATGTCTATTTTCCAAGTGAAAATAATTCGTTAGAAGATGAGCAGTTATATACTTATATCCTTCCAGATGTATGTGATTAATAATAGATTTATTGTGAATTTTTTCACAATATGATATAATATTTTAAATAATTATTTCGATTTAGACTCGAGGTGATTCAATTGTACACAAAAGAAAATTTAGAAAAATACGATTTTTTCAAAGATGTTAATATGACATATGCCCTAGATTCACTTACTGGAGTTTTATCTAGAAGCAACATATTAGGATTTGCGAAAAATCTAATAGATAAAAAAATTCCATTTATGATGGGAATATTAGATATCGATAATTTTAAGCTTGTAAATGATAATTATGGTCATCATGTTGGTGATGAATGCTTAAAATCTATAGCAACAGGCTTAGCTGATTTTGTTGGTGAAGATGGATTAGTAGGTAGATTCGGGGGAGACGAATTTGTTATTATCCACTTCAAAGATACCGAATATCAACCTGTCCATGATTATATCAGTAGATTATATAATGAAGGAAATGTCATTAGAAGGAAACTAATGATTGATAATGTATCTTTCCTTGTAACAGCGACAATAGGCTGTGCTTCTTTCCCTAAAGATTCATCTACATATCAAGATTTATTCTTAAAAATTGATAAAGCTTTATATAGAGGAAAAACAAAGGGTAGAAATTGTTTCATCATATATGTTGAGTCTAAACACAGACATATAGAAGTTCATAGAAAGGAAGAGGCTACCTTACCTAATATTTTTTCTAGAATTTCTGAAATAGCAAATGATTCAAAGCTTTCAACAGAAAAAAAGATAAAAAACATTTTGAACCATATAACCTATGCCTTACATATATCTGAAGCTGTATATTTAAAGACTGATAAGACATCCATTACCGGTGGTGAAGGATATAAATGTAATATTGATGAAACATGCATCGATATATTCGAAAACTTAACTAAAGAGAATACTATATTTATGCCAAATGGCTTATACAACTTTTTAGAAAATGAGAAAACGGCTAATTTCATAAAGAATAAAAAGATATTAACATTTATCGTTTCTAAGGTAAAAATAGATAATAAGCTTGCTGGTTTTTTAATACTATTTGAAAGCGAAGTTACAAGAATTTGGCAAGAAAAAGATGTAGCATTATTACTACATCTAAATACTGTAATTGAATTATTATATAAAAGAGAAAAAAAGGACTAGTTAGTCCTTTTTATTTTCTACTGTTTTTTAAAATCATTTTTATGATTTAAGAATACTTCTACAAGTTTCGGATCAAAATGAGTTCCCGATTCTTCTTTAATTATTTTAAATGCTTCATTAGCGGGAATTGGTTCCTTATAGCATCTTTCTGATATTAAAGCATCAAATACATCAGCAATAGCCATAATACGTGCACAAAGAGGAATTTCTTCTTCCTTTAATCCATTTGGATAGCCTGTTCCATCCCACCATTCATGATGGTAAGTTGCAATATCAGTTGCCATATTTAAATATTCCTCATCTGTAACACCGCTTAGTACTTCCTTAACAACAGTTCCACCTAGGGCTGCATGTTTTTTCATTTCATCATATTCTTCTACAGTAAGCTTGGCTGGCTTTCTTAAGATATTATCTGAAATTAGTATTTTACCTACATCATGCATTGGGGCAAGTAAATATAATAAGTTAATGTAATGATCACTTAATATATCAGTATAGACTCCATCATTTTTAGCATGCATAGCTAAAGTTTTAACATAATAACTAGTTCTAGATATATGGCCTCCAGTATCCATATCTCTATTTTCTACAAAGCTCGCAAGACCTGAAATCATATGAGTCTGCATATTCGTTATTCTTTCTTGTTTTTCTAATAAATCTTCTTTAATATCTTGTTGAACTAAATCATTATAATAGATATAACATACTGAAGCACCTATAGCTATAGCTATATATGTTATATTTATTTTATAAAATGCCATTGGTATAATACCTGAAATAAGTAATATTAATACCATTATTATTGTCCAAATATCTCTATGCTTAAATTTTTTACCAACAAGTACCATACCAACAAGTAAATGAACTAAACTTATAAAAAATAAAATACTATAGATTGCAAAATGTGAGCCTCTATGATAACCAGTTTCGTCAAAATAAAATATTAAGCCAAATGGTGCACATACTATTTCTGTTATTAAATTAATAAAATAATATGCAATGGCAAATTTAGATTGCTTCCTTATACCTAAAGCACCAATAAATAATACTCCTAAAAGTGGTGCAGTCGCAAATTGTAGTACTGTAATAATAGTAAGAGGTATTGCAAAAGCTTTATCATATGCGCCACAGTGAACTAAAAATTCAGCAGCTGCACAAGCCATAACTGCAAAAAACGTAGTTAAAAACCACCTTTTTTGTCTTTTATTAAAGCCAGAATAATTAACTACATGAACAGTCATTGCAAACATTAAAAGCTCAGTAATAATTATTATACTCATATAAAAAGTCATAAAGAGCATTACCCCCTTTTATTCATTAAACTCTAATTATAAAAAAAAATCAAGTTTTTAAGAATCTATAAAAATTATTGTCAAAAGAAAAAAACCGCATAAAAGCGGCTTAAAAACATCCAATTATTCTTTAATTAAATATAAATAAATCAATTTTAATGTATTTTCTATACCCTTAATATGAGTTCTTTCCATACCATGTGAGGCAGAAACACCTGTACCAATTAAAGCACCCTTAAAATCTAAACCAGCTCTTGAGGCAGCACCTACATCACTACCATAGAATGGGAATATATCTATTGTATAATTTAATTTATTTTCCTTAGCTAAATTAATCAATCTTGTAGTTAATTCATAATCATATGGTCCAGATGAATCCTTAGCACAGATAGATACAGCCTCTTCATTTCCAGCTAAATCTAAGCCTACACAGCCCATATCTAATGTAACAAATTCTTCGATGTCAGATGCTATCATAGATGCTCCATGACCTACTTCTTCATATACTACAAAATATATTTTTGTATCATATTTAAATTTTAAATTATTATCCTTAACATATTTTAATAACATTAATAAAACAACAGCTGATGCCTTATCATCGATAAATCTAGTTTTTAAAAATCCAGATTCAGTAATTTCAAACTTAGTATCATAGCATACTATATCACCATTTTGGATACCTAGCTTAGATACATCATCTTTAGAATGAACTAGCTCATCAAGTCTTACCTCGATATTATCGATATCACGTGATTTAGTATTCGCATCAGGGAATACATGTACTGCTGGGCTAGTAGATAAAATTGTTCCACTATAAGCCTTGCCATCTCTAGTATATACCTTGCAATACTCTCCATCTAAAGTTGGACAACTTGGTCCTCCTAGCTTAGTTAAAGCTAAATTACCATTACCCTTAATAGATCTAACCATTAAGCCTAATGTATCTACATGTGCACTTGTGGCAACAACCTTAGATGAATCAGCACCTTTAATAAATACCTCTAAGCCACCACTTTTTAAAATCTTATTATCAAATCCAAATTCATCAATATATTTTTTAACTAATGCTATAACATTATCTGTATAGCCAGTTGGAGAATCACATAAAAATATATCTTTAGAAACCTTTTTAAAATAATTTAAATCAAATTTAATCATATTGCACCTCAAAATTAAGAATCGAAGAAATTATTTCCTTCATTAGTTATTAAACGTTCAGTCTTAGGATATTCAAATATTTTTGAATTACCCTTATTTTCAACTAAATAATCTACAAATTCCTTTGCATAATATTTAGCTAGAAATAAATTATGCAATAAATAATTACCACAATTTATATCTGTAGCTCCTGGAACATAATCATAATTTTCAACCTCTTTAAAGGCATCAAGTATTAATTTATAAATATCTTGTGGTTTTCTATTTCCCTTTAATATTAAATAGAAGCCAGTAAGACATCCCATAGGGCCCCAATATACAATTTCTTCTTTCCATTCATCGTTATTTCTTAAATATGTAGCGATAATATGTTCTAGTGAATGCATAGCACTGACATCTACTGCAGGCTCTGCGTTAGGTCTTTTTAACCTAATATCATATGTAGTAACAAAACCATTTGAAACATTATCCATTCTACTTAAAAAAATACCTGGAATTATATATCTATGATCTATAGAAAAGCTTTCAATTAAATCCATAAAAAATTCACCTCGATTAGATTATACTATTAATCTATTTTTTAATAAAGAAAAAGACAAAAAAATAGCACGTTTTTCGTGCTATTATCTTAATTTTCCAACTATAAAATCTATAGTTTTTGCAATTTGTTCTTCTTTAGTTATTGAGGCCTCACCATCACCCTTTTGATCTCCATAATAGGCAAAGCCACTATGATTAGCTCCTTCAATAACATATTCATAATAATTTGAAGCATTACTTAAATTTTCTTTATATTTTTCTTTATTTAAAACTAAATCATTTGATCCATATATTAAAAGTGTAGTAATATTATCATCTAGCTTTTCTATAGAATATGATGCAAGAAGTATTACACCATCTATCTTATCACTTTTTGAAGCATATTTAGCTGCATAAACTCCACCAAGCGAATGACCCGCCATATAATAGTTTTCATAATTATAATTGTTAATTATTTTATCAGCGCTCTTTTTTTCAAACATAGCTAGTCTAAGTGGCATTTCAACTAAAAATACATCAAAACCTTCTTCTGCAAGCTTCATGCAAAGTGGAGCATAAGCTTCTGTTTCAACCTTGCCACCAGGATAAAATATAATTGCATCACTTTCACTAACACTATCAAAAAAATAATATGTTTTTTTCTTTTCAACTTTAACAACATCAGTTGATTTAAGTGAATCATATGCCTTTTCTTCAGCATGATAATAAATACTAGTATAAATAAAAAATATAACAAATGATACTATTATAACAACAACTGGAATAATCCATAATAAACGTCTTTTTTTCATAATAACCACTCTTTTCAAATCGTACAGGTTAAGAGTATACACCTATTTTAAAATAGATTCAATTAGAAATGGCATATTCAAATCAAAACAATACGCCAATTTGATAGATTAAAAACAAATTATGAACTAATATTATTATCTAATAATTTCTTATATAAATTATCCATTAATATTGCCCCAAGTGGCGCTGTAATTAATATTGACACTACTGCTGCTGTTAAAACTAATGTCCCACAAGCTAACCCTTCCGTTAGCGCAATAGCGCCAATAGATGCCTGAACCGTTGCTTTTGGAAGATACGAAATAACAATAAATATTTTTTCTTTGATACTAAACTTAGTCGCAATGATACAAATAATAACACCAATGCTTCTGAATATTAATGCTATAAATATTAATCCAACTATTATTGCCCCTTCCTTTGAAAAAGCATAATGAACATCTGCTGCAATACCAACTAAAACAAATAATAATATTTCAAATCCTTGCCACAAGCTATTATATGTTTTTTGTATTTCTTTTGCTTCTTCCTTTTTAAATATATTTACAATTATTGCCATTACAATAATTGCAAGAAGAGATGAAATACTAAAATATGGCTTTAATACATTTTCAAGGGCAATCATACCAAATGATAGCCCTAGCATAATAATTACATTAATAATTTTATTTGTTTTTAAATACTTAATCATTAATGTAATAAGTAGTCCAACAATTATACCTAAAAGTATTCCCGTTACAATGCTAAGTGGCATTTGTGTTATAGTCCATGCATCAAAGCTATTTTTTGCTACTAAATTTTTAAATGAATAAAAAAGAACAATAACAAAAATATCATCACATGATGCTCCTGCCATAACAAGCTCAGGAACATTATGCTTTCTGCCATAGCCATCATCCATCAGTTTAATCATTCTAGGTACTACTATTGCAGGTGATACGGCAGCAAGCACACTTCCTAAAAGCAATCCTTCAATATAGGAAATTCCTAAAAATAATGGGGCAAATATTGTAACACCTAATATTTCAAAACATGCTGGAACAAAACACATTAATATAGCAGGTCTACCTATTTCTTTTAGCTTCTTAATATCTAAAGATAATCCCGATCTAGTTAAAATAATAACCAGTGCTATCTGTCTTAAATATGATGAAATAGATATTAAGGTGTCGTCTGCTATATTTAATAATGATGGTCCAATTAATATACCTAATATTATGTACCATACTAATTTAGGAAGCTTTATTTTTTCAAATAATAATCCACCTAAAATGCCTCCAACAAAAATAATAAATAAAGATAAAAAGATATTCATAATTCCTCCAAATAATTAAAAAAAGCTGATTTCACCTATGATTAAAAAATCACAGACGTCATCAGCTTTAAAATAAGCGGTTTTGCATAAAGCATGGGAGACAATCATTCCCAACATTTAAATTATAACATATATTTAATTTATTTTGAATACATTATATTAATTATAAATTTTTACTTCTTTATTTTTAACTAAGCTAATAATACCAACTACACAAACAGCTATAAAATATATACACCATATTTCTAAAGCTATTACACCACCCTTTGATGATGATCCTTCAGTTTTATCTAATAGTGGTGTCATAGGCATAATAAGGCAAGGTAAAAAAAATATTCCATGTCCCATTAATAATATTTTAAATGCTTTATCTATTTTATTCTTTGTTTCTAAAGAAAGTCCTAAGAATAATGTAGATAGTGCCATAAAGCCATATCCTAATAAATCCAAATAAAACATTATATTCAAATTGCTATAATTTAAAACATATAAAACATCTTCTGGAGCATTTGCCTTATTTACTACTGTCACTTGAGTAAAATATACAATATATATTAACACCGTATAAACTATACCAAAAGCCAATGCTAAATACTTTAATGATTTATTATTCTCTTGATTACTTATAAAGCCTGATACCATCATTAAATAGCCAATAGCTAAAAAAATACAAATAAAATAGCTTCCCATTGTAAAATCAAAGAGCATAAATAATGCAAATAATACTGTTGATAAAAGTGTAAATCCTAATCCTATATATTTAATCTTATTATCCATATTTTTTCTCCTTATAATAATGTATTAACTAAATCTTCAATATATTTATTTCTAGATTCTTCTTTACTAAAATCATAGCCAAGATATTTATTATTAGTAAAGCTTCTAATAAATGCTATCTGCATAGAATTAGTTAAGCAGAAAGCAATTCTTTCTTTTTCTAATTCTTCTATTTTTAAATCATTCATTAAATTCTTAAATCCCATAATTGTCATGTTAGAATTAGAATCATCAGTATAATTGTTATAATCACTTAAAATTGATATCTTACATATAGATGAATTAGAAAATAAAAATTCAAATACTTGTTTTGCAGTACCTATTAATTTAACTTTAGTTTTTGTTAAATCATCTAAATTATTATCAATATTCAAAATAGGCTTAAACGAACTAACTATATTACGAATTATCTTTTGTACACAGCAAGCTATTAAATTATCCTTATTCTTAAAAAGATAATTAATTAATCCAACCGCAACTCCACTTCTTGTAGTAATTTCCCTAACAGTAACTTTAGATACATCCCCATTATTCTCATTAATAAGATTAATTGTTGTATCTATTAGTTGTTCTTTTGAGTTATCTTTCATAAATATCACCAACCAAGTTAATTATACTGAACAATGTTCAGTTTGTCAAACAAAATAATAGCTTCGATACAATGTATCAAAGCTATTGTTCTTAGATGTTACGATAAAAGGATTTTAATACAAAAAATGAACATCATGCTTAAAACTCTTTTACTTCATTACTTTTTCAAATTCAAACATTCCCTCAAAATTATCACCTAAGAAATCATCCGGCATGTTTGGATCAGGATGATATTTATTCCAAAATTCAATAATATGAAATTTTAATCTATTAACATAAAAATGAATATTTCTAACATCAAAATATGGTGTACAAGTGATCCATTTTTTAGTTTCAGGATATAGACATTCTATTTCTTTCCATATTGCTTGTCCTATTCCTTTAGATTGAATTCCTACTTTAACAAACAAAAAATCTAAATGATTAATTTGAGTATCCGGATTAACATTAACGATACTTCCTCCAAGAATAGAACCATCATCATCTATCATTTCGTAAGCATGACCATTAGGATTATTTAAACATTCATCAATATCTTTTTCAGGTAAAACTTGTTCTTCTTTTTGTTTTGTATATGATTCAAATCCATATTGAAATGCTTCTTGCATTAACTTTTTAAATTCATCTATATCTTCTTTTCTTAATTCTATAAATTTCATTTTTCTTTACCCCCTAAAATTAAAAAGCCCGAAAGAATGGTATTAGCCAAACATTCCGAGCTCACTCGACACCTATTCAACTATCGTGCTACGGCACTAGTTCTCCGGTGACCATTTTATTTATTTATTAGCTATGATGATGTTCTCCACTGTGTGAGCATGAATGCATTGCATTTGGATTTCCAACGAGATTACCAGCTTTAAATGCCTTAATTACATCTTTAACATCACCAAATACGCCTGGAATTAATTTTAATCCAGCCGATTCCACTGCTTCAACACCATGAGAACCAATACCACCACATATTAATGTTAAAACGCCAAGTGACTTTAAATATGGTGCCAAATCATGATGAGAAAATCCACCATTATCTATAATTCTTTCTTCACCGGTTTCTTCATTAAATAAATAAAAATACTCAGTTCTTCCAAAGTGCTGGAATACAGAATTTGTTTCTTTATCATAAGTAATTGCTATCATATTATCTTCCTTTCAAAAGAAATCACGAATAAATTATATCATATTAATAACTATATTACTATTTTAAAACTTTAAATTTTATATATTAATTCTAAAACTCCAATTATTAACCGTTCTTTCCTTATATTTAAGAGTTTCTTCTTTAATGAGAGAAAAACCATTTTTAATATAAAAATTAACATTATGCTTTGCATTAGTTGTAACAGTGATAAGATTACCATTTTTTTCTTTAACAAAAGGTATTAAAAAACTATTTATAGCATCTGAACCAACACCTTTGCCTTGATGATTTGGTTCAACTACTAAAAAATAAAGATGCCAGCGTGGCTCTTTAATGCTTTTTACAACAATTTCTGTTTTATCAGAAAGCTTAAGAAACTTTAAAGCATTGAATAATCCCAGCTTTAATATAGGTTTTATGCCTCCACATAAAATATAATCTAAGAATCCTACAGGCTTATCAGTAGGAGCGTCAATAATAACCAAGTCAATAACTTTTCCATCATTAATACCAATATAACATTCATTCTTTCGGATTGTTGCTTTAAATACCGACTTCATAAAACTATTATAAAAATCATGATATCTTTTTTCTGTTTTAAAATCATTCTTAACAATCTCAAAAAGAGGATAGTTTTCAAAGGCTTTAATAAATATATTTATTACTTCTTGTTCGTAGGAAGAATTATATTTCTTATATTCAATCGAATTCATTATATTATTTTTCATATTGTTTCACTTATAATCAATTTAGATAGGTTTGATATCGTATTGATTATTTTTCCTATCCACCCAAATTAATAGGTTATTTCATCTAATGATTAGATGTTAATGTATCCCCTGATGAAGAAACAAAAAAGATTTGTTATGACGAAAATTGTTACAATAAGCAAAAATGATTTATTAAAAAAACTATAGAAGCCTGCCATTAATAATAACTATTTTCATACTATTAATTCCTAATCTATTCTACGTTTTTTATGAATTTAGCCGGATTTCCACCTACAACTGTATTACTATCTACATCTTTTGTTACAACAGCACCCGCAGCAACAACACTATTTTCTCCAATTGTTACACCAGGGCATATTATCGCACCCGCACAAATCCATGCGTTCTTCTTAATTGTAACCTTCTTAAAATAAATTTTATTATGCCTGTCAACTAAGTCGTGATTAACACTAATTATTTTTACATCAGGGCCAATTGACTCTAAATTGATGCTATATTTCTTCTAACATTTTAAATAAATGGTTTAGTTATGCGGTTTTTGCACTTATATAAAGAAAAAAGCCTTGATAACTATGTATCAAAGCTATTGTTCTTAGATGGAGGCCCCGAACGGATTCGAACCATCGATCAGGCAGTTGCAGTGCCGTGCCTTACCACTTGGCTACAGGGCCATTTTTTTACGCTCATTTATTATAACAAACACAAACTCTAAAGTCAATCAATATTCTCTTCATTTTATTTTTTGGCACTCCTATATTGACAGTGCCAATTTTAGTGATATAATTATAATTGTAAAGGAGAGTGATTATAATGATGAACGATAACTACAATCAAGAAAACGAAGACGTATTAGAAAAATATGGTCGTGATATCGTAAAGCTTGCCAAAGAAGGCAAAATCGATCCAGTCATTGGTAGAGATGAAGAAATTAGACGTATAATCAAAATCCTATCTAGAAAAACTAAAAATAACCCAGTATTAATAGGTGAACCAGGTGTTGGTAAAACAGCTATTATCGAAGGTCTAGCAAGACGTATTGTTGCAAATGATGTTCCTACATCACTTAGAAATAAAACAGTATTTGAGCTAGATATGGGAGCTTTGGTTGCTGGAGCGAAATATCGTGGCGAATTTGAAGAAAGATTAAAAGCTGTCTTAAATAAAGTTAAGGAATCAGATGGAAACATCATCATGTTCATCGATGAAATTCATCTAATCGTTGGTGCTGGTAAATCTGATGGTGCCCTTGATGCTTCTAATATGTTAAAGCCTATGCTTGCAAGAGGTGAGCTTCACTGTATTGGTGCTACTACTCTAAAGGAATATAGAGAATATATCGAAAAGGATTCAGCACTAGAAAGACGTTTCCAAAAGGTCTTAGTTTCAGAACCTACAGTTGAAGATACTATTTCTATTTTAAGAGGTATAAAGGAAAGATTTGAGCTTCACCATGGCGTAACAATTATGGATAACGCAATTGTTGCTGCTGCTACTTTATCTAATAGATATATCACTGATAGATTCCTACCAGATAAGGCAATTGATTTAATCGATGAAGCTTGTGCTTCTTGTAGAATGGAAATAGATTCTAAGCCTGCTGAGCTAGATGATATGGATAGAAAGATAGCTCAATTAAAAATTGAAAAAATGGCTTTAAAAAAGGAATCAGACCCTTCTTCAATAAAACGATTAGAAATAATTGAAAAAGAGCTTAAAGAGGCCGAAATCAAGGCAAAAGAGCTTGAAGGTAAATGGACAAAAGAAAAGAATGAAATTCAAGAATATAAAACTATTAAAAAGGATTTAGAAGATAAGAAATTCCAATTAGAAAAAGCATTCAATGAAGGTAATTATAAATTAGCTTCTGAATTACAATATTCTAAAATTCCTGAATTAGAAAAGAAAATTAAGGAATATCAAGAAATGTCTAAGGAGGATCATCTTCTATCTGAAGCTGTATCAGAGGAGGATATCGCAACAGTTGTAGCCAAATGGACAAATATACCTATTTCTAAGTTGATGCAAGGCGAAAGAGAAAAAATTCTAAATCTTGCTGATACATTAAAAAATAGAGTAATTGGACAGGACGAGGCTGTCGAATTAATATCAGATGCCATTATTAGACAAAGAGCCGGTATAAAGGACGAAAATAAGCCAATTGGTTCATTTATGTTCTTAGGTCCAACAGGTGTTGGTAAGACAGAGCTTGCTAAAGCACTAGCTGATGCACTATTCGATAGTGAATCTCATATTGTTAGAATCGATATGTCTGAATATATGGAAGCTCATAGTGTGGCTAAGTTAATAGGAGCACCTCCAGGATATGTTGGATATGATGAGGGTGGTCAATTAACTGAAAAGGTTAGACGTAATCCTTATTCTATTATTCTATTTGATGAAATTGAAAAGGCTCATCACGATGTATTTAACATTCTACTTCAAATACTTGATGATGGTAGACTTTCAGATTCCCAAGGTAGAACTGTAGATTTTAAAAATACAATCATTATTATGACATCAAATTTAGGTAGTGAACTTCTTCTATCTAATTCTAAGGATGCAAAGCTTGAAGTTGAAAAGCTTTTGAAACAAAACTTCAAGCCAGAATTCTTAAATAGAATCGATGAAATAATAACATTTAGTCCATTAAATAAGGATGTTCAATTAAAGATTGTATCTAAGCTATTACATAACCTAGATTTAAGACTTTTAGCTCAAGGTATCAATATAACTTATACTGATTCATTAAAGAAATATATTCTTGATCAATCATTTGATGAGGAATATGGTGCTAGACCAGTTAAAAGATATATTCAAAAATATATTGAAACCTTTATCGCAACAAAAATTATTAAAGGCGAAATAAAGCCAGATATTCCTTATGTACTAGATGCCTTAAATAATGAGATAAGATTACTTACAAAATAATTTTTAAAAATTTTCTTGACATATCAAAATAAAAGTGTATAATGAAATGGTTTTGAAAAATAACTCCTTCAATCCGTCAAGATAAAAGACGTTAAAACCTGGAAGGAAATCATATATATGTTAAAGAAATTTTTATATACAATTGCAGAAATATTTGCAGCATGTGGATTAGATATCAATAAGCTTGACTAATCCACTATTTTTTTATTTAAAAAACATTTAAAATTTGGTAAAATATTTCTAGTGAGTTTATATTGCAATTAATCATTTTTTAGGGGTGTTATATAAAATGAGAGAGCCTAGATGTAACCATATTGTACAATCTAAAAATTTATGGGAAATAGCTATCGAATTCATTCAAAAAATAGACGATAAGCTAATGGATATAAATTTAAAACAAGCCTATATTACATATAAAATTTGTAAGATTAGAAATATACCATATGAGACAGTTTCTAAATTAGTATTTTTATCTTGTTTCAACAATGTAGGAAAATACTATGCGGCAGAAAATAAATCAGACCCAGAAATTGAAACATATCTATTTTTAAAATATTTCTCACCAGTAAAAAATTATGCCGATGTCCTATTATGCGATTCCCAAAATCATAAAATAACTATTCCTCATCAAGAGGCAACACTATTTAAAATTTCAAATGACTACACAAAACTTCTTCTTAATCTTAATAACACTACAGAAGCTTTAAACGCTCTACTTGAGAATAAGGATAATTATGATTCAAAATCTATTAGAGCCTTAGAAAGACTAATTAGAAAAACTGATATAATATATGAATTTAATTCAGTTCATTACAAAACTATAATATATAGATATATATCTAAAACAATCTTTAATCCTCAAGATAAAAATAAATTCATTTCAATGCTATCATCACTATTTGAAATGTATAGTGCTCAGACACTATATCATTCAAAGCTAACAGCAATAATAGCATATATGCTTGCAAAAAAGCACCACATCTACTTCTACAGAGCTAAAAGAATATATATGGCAGGCTTATGTCATGATTTAGGAAAGGTATGTATTCCTCTTAGAATACTTGAAAAGCCTGATAAGCTTACTGATAGAGAATATTCTACAATGAAAAAGCATGTAACATATACAAAAGAAATCCTAAATTCAAAAATGGATTACGAAATAATTGAAATGGCATATCGCCATCATGAAAAGCTAGATGGTACAGGCTATCCAAATAAGCTAAAGGGTGAATTTATTACTATAGATCAAAGAATCTTACAGGTTGCTGATATCATAAGTGCCTTAATTGCTAAAAGAAGCTATAAGGAAGCTTGGGATATCCAAAAAACTATTACAATATTAGATGCGATGGCAAATGACAATAAGATAGATAAAGGCGTTGTTGAATGTTTCAAAAAGAATCAAAAGAAAATATTAAAGGCCGCCTTCCATTTTACTGAGCAAGCCGATAAGATTTATGAAAGAATCAATAAAGAAAGAGAAATTCTAAATCTAAAGAAAAATCCAATAGTTGAGGATGAAGAGCCTAAAAAGGTAGTTAGAGTAATTAAGAAAAAAGAAAATAAGGTACCTGAAGAAAGTACTTCTTCTATTCAAGAACAAACAATAAATGATGAGGCCATTTCTAAACCCGAAGAAATAGAAACAAAAAACGAAGAAATAAAAGAAGTTGCCCCAACAGAAAAAGAAAATAATCCTGAAATAGAGGATGAAAAACAAAAAACAGAATAATTAAAAAAGCCTATAAGCTAACCATCAGTTAAACTTATAGGCTTTTTTAATTAACACACATAAACATTATACAAAAAAATTATAGTTTATTCTTTGTGTTATTTAATTTTGATATATAATCTTCTTTTTGGTAGAATTCTACCTTTTTGTCGATTTTTTAAAAATTGAAGTGCGACGTATTTTTTTACGTTGGATTTCGTTGCAAAGCAAATATAAAAAGATTGCCTAGATAATACTAAGCAATCTCATATTTTAGATCTGTTTTCTATTTTTTTACAAGACAGCATACTGTTTCAACGGGTTTACATTCAGTCAAACGATTATAATAAATCAAATTATAATTATTTAATTAAATAAAGTAATTCTTCTTTAGTTGGATTGGCTTTAGTAATAATCGGAATTATCTTTTGTATTTCATCTATAGATTTATTCCACCATTTTAATTCTTCTAATATTTTAATTATATCCTCGCTAAATCTCATTTTCTTAATTACACATGGATTACCACAACATATTGAATATGATGGTAAATCTTTAGTTACTACTGAATTAGCTCCTATTATTACTCCATTACCAATATGAACTCCAGGTAGTATAGTTACATTTTGCCCTATCCAGCAATCATTACCTACTACTGTATCACCTTTAAATGGTAAATCATCAATTGTAGGAGTTTCTTGTTTCCAGCCGTCCATCACATAAAATGGGAATGTTGTTGCTGCATTCATTTGATGATTTGCACCATTCATAATAAATTCTACATTATTACCTATTTGACAAAATTTACCAATGATTAATTTATCACCTAAAAATTCATAATGATGTGTAACTCTAGATTCGAAATCTTTACCACTATAATATGAATAATCTCCAACTATTATATTCTTTCTTGCAATAGTTGGCTTTATATTTTTCATATTATAGTAACCAGCTTTAGGGTATGTAAAATTAGGGTCTGGTACTTTTATATTTCTTACTCCTTTTTCGTCTATAATTGTACCCCCTGATGAAGTAGCTAAAGAATCGAATAAATCATTAACTTCAACATCAAACTTTCTAATTAATAATTCGAGCTTATCATGACTCATATCGTTAACACCTTTTTCTATTTTATTAATAGTAGACCTAGATGTATAACCTAATTCTTTTGCAAATTCATCCTGATTTAAACCAGCTTTTTTCCTTATTTCTTTTACTTTTTCTCCAAAATTATTATTCATTTATTTCTCACCTCAATATATATAAATTTTATCAAAAATTATACTTATCGTCAACAAATCTACAATTATTGTTGAATTTAGTCCTGTAAAATGATATTATTAAATAGCCATATTTATATGGTTCATTTTAAGAGGAGACAACAGAATGAAACACTTCTACTCGGAGGGAACAACGGGTAGTTAGGAGGTATTAGGTGGAAT
>JAEEGL015891852.1_pt1 | contig 22965 bp, 17 predicted proteins | sample 9134231 | NCBI WGS metagenome assembly JAEEGL01 (sample SAMN16246548, study PRJNA631951) | gut metagenome | biome: gut microbiome; feature: rumen; material: fiber-attached | host: Bos | place: Iran: Karaj | collected 2018-10 | reverse complement strand
GGTAGTTGTCTCGTTCACCTCCTGCTTGGTGTGGTGGTAGCCAATGTCAACATTGGTAATGAATATGCTACCCCACTTGCCGAGCAGATATCCATTCTTGCCCTTGTAGGCAAGAGTGGTTTTAAAGTTCTCGGTAGAATTCTCTACATCTTTGGTCACCGCGCTGGTGGAATTTGTGACGGTGACTCCACGCTCAAACGACTCATTGCCCACCTTCATCTTGGGGTCGTTGAAGGCTTTGATTTTGTCTTGTTCATTATCGGCAAGGGTCCTTTTCCACTGTTCTACAATCTCATTGCACCAGCGCACGCTGTCACAACCCTCGTAGCCTTTGGGGAACCGAGCGTAGTAGCTGGGTCCTTCCATGCCCTCGGCAGCCTCGCTGCCCCAGATCTTGGTATCGTCGTTGCATGTGCCATACTTGGGGTCGTTTTCGGTAAGTAGGGTGTAATAGGTGGGTACATCTGGTTCTTCCTCGATCTCGTCAAGTGAATTGATGTGCTTGAGCATTGAGTTGCGGGTGCGATTGATATTCTTGAAAAGAGTGTTTTCAATGTAGTTTTGTGTGTACTGGAAATGGGTGTTGAATTTCTCGTCCATCGAAACGGTCTCCTCCTTGCCCATGGCCCACGAGCCATCGTCCTGCCGCATGAGCCCAATTTTGTCGGCGGCGCCTATAATATAATTGGTGGAGTAACCGATAAACACATCTCCGTCGCGCCCCACGAGAATAGGCGACGCACTAGTTGAGGTGGAATGATTGTGTGAAAGAGTGACCGAAGTGTGATGATCCCAAGTTTTCTCGATATTGTAAGAGATACCAAAGGTATTCTCGTGTATGAGCGTGTTGTAGAATATCTCTGCAAAGACAAGAGTGCCCGATACAGCGCCAAACTCGAGGGTAGTGTTGTAGTCCCAGGCGAATTCTGTGCCTTGATGTATGCCATAGGTGTGATAGCTGTAATTGCAAGTGACGGTGTCGGTGCCCCATGTTGCGGTTGATGCATCGCCAGGCGGATCACGCAGCACCATTTGCACGTGGCTCGGGCCTGCAGTGATGAAATTGTTGCCTGTTGGCACCACTCCCGTAATGATTGCTTCCATCCCTTTGTTGCTCCACAATTTAGTTTGATCATTGATTACCATCGAGGCATTCATGGTGCGGGTGTAGGGAGCATTAAGGCTGGGTATGCCCACAACCCATTTGTAGCGGGCTTCACCGTTTTCATCGAGTTTCACTTGTTCTCGCTCGAGCTTTACGAGCTGTCCGCGGACCACATTGTGCCCATCAACTTCTTGGTCAATGGCCGCTATGCGTGCCGCCTCACCTATCTCGTTGTCGAAGGTTACTACCGAGTCGCAGAGCAAATCTTCGTAGCGTCGTCCAGTGGCAGTAGCATCATAGTTGAAATAAGGCTCATAGGCCTTCACCTTAAATTCATAGGTCCTGCCCTTCTCAAAGACGGGGTAACCGTAATTGTATGTTACTGAATGTGTCTCCTCATCGTAGGAGTAGGCAGGGAGTTTTATGTCTTGATGCGCTTCGTGGACAACAATGGTGTCGGTTCCGAAAGCACCTATTGGAGCTCCCATCTGGGTGATGTCCATTACAGGATTGCTGCGATAGGTGAGCAAGAGTTTCTTGTTGCACCTGAACAGAGGTAGTGGTGTCCTGTCTTCAGTATAGACGGTGTCGGGTATCACACTGTCGCGGGGATTGGTCAGGTTGATTGCCGGAACATTCATAAACAACTCGTTGCTTTCAAGCGCTGAGTTGTTGGGGAATTTCACGCTCTCCACCCTATAGCGGATGGGTGGCACAATGGCACTGAACTCACCAGTTTCGCCATCGGTGGTGATGTAGATATATTTTGCCTCGTCGATAGAGCCACCCGCACGGTAGGCTGTGCTGCCTATTGCCGTGGAGGCACTCTCGACCGTCACATTCTCGGCATTGGGAACCCACTCGCTCGTGGTGCCCTCGATGTGCTGCACGGCATTGAGCATGCGCTGCGGATGGTCGAGCGGTGACAGTTTTATTACCGCTTTGCCAATGGTGTTCTCGCTCACGCCGTAGCCCAAAGGCTTTGTGCCCTCGGTTTCGCCACCAGTCACGCGTCCTGCCATGATGGCAGTGGTGTTGTCGTAGAAGTCGATGTGAGTGTCCTCAAGGAACTCATAGGTCGATTCGGCCATCGCTGGATAGCGTCCATTGCCCTCAAAGGTGTGGCCAATGCGACGCGCCTCGACATAGTGGCTTCCGATAGGAACCGAGATTTCATAGTGTCCATTGGCATCGCTCACTATGAGCTTGTCGTTCTTGTTACAAGGAGCGCCGTCAACATAGAAGCTCACGCTATCAACAGGGATTGTGGTGCCCGAGTAGAGAATGGTGCCCGAGACCTTGAAACTCGACACATCGGTAAAGTCAACATTGTTGATGTTTAACGATGAACCGCCAATGAAAGCCGAGCGGCTGGTGGGGTTGAAGCTGTGAATGCCCTTGGTGGGATAGACGCTGTAACGCGTGCCGCTGCCGGTGAATGGAATGCCGCGTATTTCATACTCGCCTTTATCGTTGGTAACGCCATAAGACGAGAGCTGGTCGCTGCTGGGAACGATCTCCGATGGGCGCGATGTGTTGCCCAGAATGGCGTGATTGCCATTGGGCACTCCGTTGGTCGACGAGTTGTCGAAGGCGTACTCCTCAAGGCCCTCGTCGAAGGTCCAGTAGAGCTTGAGGCCTTCCTCGCGACCACTCAAGATGCGGTCATAGTTTGTAGCAATTTCGTTGTCGGTAATGGCACGGTTCCAGAAGCGGATTTCATCGATATAGCCCTTATAGAACAACTCGGGATAACCTTCCATGTCCTTATAATAGCTTCCCGAGGCAAAGACAGCATTGACCACGCTGCCCTCATCAGGAGGGAAGTTAAACGGCTGAATAGGGATAGTCTCAACCTGCTTGTGCTCGATGTCGCCATTGACAATGCACTCAATTGAGCCATTGCCATTGTTGCGGATGGTGAGGTGCGAGAATTGTCCTTCGGGCATTGATGGAATGTCACGGAACTCGGTGACAGCTACTGAGCCTTGCGTTGCACTGTTGATGGTCACGCCATAGCCACCGTCCTTGGTGCGCAATCTCACGCTATAGCCATCGGTGTGCTTGAAGGGATGAGCATCATGACCCAGGATTGAGAACAGATAAGAGCCGCTGATGTTTTGCTCTATTGGATTAATCCACATCTGCACTGTGAACGGTTTGTTCAGGCTGAGCATGTTCTGGGCAGTGAGGGTGTCGGTTTGCCACACCAGTCCACCGTCGTCGTCAATGATTTGACGGCTGTAGTAGGGAGAGCGTGACTGCTCATCGCTCTCACGCGACAAGGTCACGCGCACATTATCGACGGCTGTGCCTGTGTCGAATTGCACCCTGCCGCTCACCACTCCTGTCGATTGAGCGTAGCCCACATCGGTCATCGCATTGTTTATCACATGCGACTCATCATCGCAGTCGGCTGCATAGGCCACCACCCTGTAGTCGTAGTAGCGCCCTGGCTCGGCAGTGTTGTCGGTATAGCTGTACGACGAGCCTGTGCCTTCCTGCTCATGGATTGTAACCCATTCGCCACCGCCCACAAAGCGACGCTGAACGTTGAACAGTGTGGCTGTGGTGCCCACTTGCTTGGCTCTCCATTTCACTACAACGGCGTTGCCGCCAGTTCCCTTCGAAGCGTCGACCCTTGTCACCGAGGTGCCCTCATGCACATGAGCGCTCACGGTGTCGCTATAGAGGTGTACCTTGTTGTCGGCAAGGTCGAGTTGCACGAAATAGCCATAGACCGAGCAGTTCGACTCGGGCTTCTCATCGCTGAACGACGCCTTGCCGGCATTGCGTGGCACAGTAATGTCGAGGTAATTGTGAGTTATTGCGCCATTAGGCTCAATGCGGTGAACTTTGAAGGTCACGTCGTTCTCGCTCTTGGGCACGTTGCCAAAGGTCCAGTCCATCTTGATTTTGTCGGTCACATCCCTATCCTGCACAAGGTGCAGCGGAATCACAGGTACCGTGCTGGTGCGCAGCTGGAAGGGATGCACAACGGTGAGGGGATCGGGATTCGATGGAATGTCGATCTCGGGCCACGAGTTCTCGTGATGATAAATCTCATATCGGTAATACTTCCCTACCACAAGCCCACGACTGGGATTGTCGGTAAACTCGTAGCCGCTGGCAGTTCCCACAAGCTCACGATTGCCCAGGTAGTTGCCATGCTCATCGAGTTCGGTGCGATACACTTTCCACTCGCCAGAGTTGTTCAGTATCCAGGTGTCCCACTGGAGCAGCATCTGTGCATCGACCTGGTTAAAGGATGCGGTGAACGATCTCACACTGTTGCGGCAGAATTGGCTATTGGTCACATTCTCGTTCAGGTTCTGCGACACATTGCGACCGTTAAACTTAAACGATATCTGGGTATTGCGTGTCACATCTACAGTGAAATCCTTGTCGAGAGGAGCCACGAGCTCCACCTCGCCATTGCCGCGGTTCTCTACCTCAAGTGTGGTGCGAGAGAACACCTTATCATCGGCGTTGACAACAACATTGTAGACTCCTTTATAATTGAAGTTCTCGACATTGTTGCCTATCGTCTGTGGCAGCCAGTTATTGTTGGCACTCACTTTCACCTTGCCAGGCTCGCTCCAGGTCACAGTGGCGTCGTGCGCCTGCGATGGCTCCATGGTCACGCTCTTGAGGTAGCGGGCGTGAATGACGAAGGAGTAGTCGACAAATATGTTGTCTTGATAATAATAAGTGTTGTCCTCTATCTGGATAGCGACCACATCCTTGAGGCCGCGCTCGTTGGGAGCGAAACGGAATGTGAACCACTCGCCTTCCCTCACCACATCACCAATCACGCCAAAGGAGAAGTCGGTCTGGGTCCAGTTCGCTGCACCGCTTTTCCACTCCAAGATCTTGTACAGGCCTCCGCCATGAACCATCACATAGATTTCATGGTCCGAGCCATTATAGTTGTAATCTTTGCTTTGTGGGCGATGATAGCGGTACTTGACCATCAACGTGGGGTTCTCGGTTGTAACCTTTCCGTCGTGCTCGCACTCGAAGCCGCGAAACAGGTCCATCGAGGCGTCTTCGTCATCGCCAGTGCACCAGCTGTAACTCTTGCTGTCGCTCACATTGGCAACAAACACATTGCACCAGTATTGGCCACCGCCGGGGTCGGCATAATAGCCCGAAATAGCATGAGCTGCTAATGGTGACAACAACATCGTTGTTATCAATGTTAGCAGGGTTAGATGTTTATTTATTCTCATAATGATATATGTTTTTCTATATAAACCAACAAAAATACAAATATTTATTCTTTTTCAATGATAAATTGTAAATTATTTGCATTTTTTAAAAAAATACACTATTTCTTTTCTAACAACCAAAAATAAGAGGGGGCGGTTGATGTAGAGACCAGGGGCTGTGGGGGCAACAATTTTTTTCATGAGATAATTGTTGCAGAAAAGGATTTTTGGTGGATTGTGGGGCGATTATTTGCAAAATCCAATATTCTTTTGGACATTTGCAGGCAAATTGTGCCTACCTGGTCTGAGACTGGGTCGGGATGACAAATGACGACATAAGCCCTTGGGTTCAATCCCAGACAGTTAACATGACAACAGACAACAACGACAAATATCAAGACAATAGTGCGGCGATGGGCCGTGGCGATGTGCGTGAATCGGCCTCACAGGCCGATGTGACCGACCAGCAGGTTGATTTGGCCGAGGTGCTCGAAGTGGCCTCGAAGGCGGGGCACATATTGCTGGAAAACGGCGCCGAAATATCGCGTGTGGAGGACATCATGAGTCGCATCGCCTCGCATTTTGGTGTGGATTCGGGCAATTTCTTTGTGCTTTCTAACGGCATCTTCACCACGGGCCATGCTAACAAAGTCACCAAGTCGGGCGGTCAGGCGTCGACCTACGCCAATGTGGAATTCATCCCCCTCAGGGGCATTCAGTTGTCGAAGGTGGTGGCTGTGAACCGGCTGAGTTACGACATATCTAATAACCGCATAGGGCTTGCCGAGGCGCGCGAACGGCTCGAGCGCATCAGTGCATCGGGGCCTAAACCCTTCTGGGAGCAGATTTTGGGCTCGGGGCTGGGCGCTGGCGGCTTCTGCGCTGTGTTTGGCGGCGGATGGAGCGACTGTGCTGCCGCGCTTGTTGTGGGAGTGCTGCTCTATGTGTTTGTTCTGGGCGTGAGCGGCCGTTATCTGTCGAAGATTGTAGGCGGCATTTGCAATGCGCTGGTGGCCACGCTGCTGTGCATCTTGTTTTGGCGTGCAGGATTTGGCGACAGTCTTGCCAATGTGATCATCGGAGCCATCATGCCACTGATTCCGGGAGTGCCGTTTGTCAACGGCGTGCGCGACCTGGCCAACTCTGACTACCTTGCCGGCTTCACGCGGCTCACCGATGCCATGCTGGGATTCTTTTGCATTGCCGTGGGCGTGTCGCTCGCTTTCATCACCGACAGTTCGATGCACGGAGGCATGTTGAGCCTCACCATGACTGTGAACCCGCAGACGGCCAGCGTGCTGTTGCAGGCGTTGGCGGCCTTCATAGGCACAGCGGCGTTTGCGTTGCTCTTTGGCATCGACCGTGAGCACTATGTGCCCGCAGGTGTGATTGGTGCCATTGGGTGGGCGCTTTATTTGATATTGGTGCGAAATTGCGGGGCATCGCCCGTGACAGCCACCCTGGCGGCTTCGACGCTGGTGTGCATCGTGTCGCGAATGGCTGCCATCCCCTTCCGCATCCCGGCCCAGGGCTTTCTGCTGTGCGGCATTTTCCCGCTGGTGCCCGGAGCCGGCATTTTCTGGTTTACCTATTACTTGACCGACTCGCAATTCGACCTGTCGATGCACAGTGGCTGGATGGCGAGCAAGGTGGCCATTGCCATCGTCTTGGGCATTATCATAGCCATGGAATTGCCCCAGCGCCTATTCTCACATAATCACAGAACCCACTGATGTCAGCGGGTTCTGCGGGTTGAAAAGAGTAATCATTATATTTCCTGCGTGTGCAACCGAAGCGCTTGTCACTTGTACAAGAAGCGCTTGATGCTCATTTTGGGTGTTTTCTCAAAGGGCTTATCGACCAGCACCACCTTGGCAATTTTGCTGTAGTTAGGCAGCGATTTGTTGGCCTCGTCGCGAATTGTGGCGGGAATCATCGACCTTGCGATGTTGTCGATATCTTCGGGAATCTCGGGATATACCAGGGCCACAATCTTGCCGTCGCGGTCAACCACCACACATTCGCTCACATAGGGGCTGTTGTTCAGTACAGCCTCAATCTCCTCGGGATAGATGTTCTGGCCCGACGAACTGAGAATCATCGATTTGATGCGTCCGCGAATGAAGATGTTGTTGGCCTCGTCAATCACGCCCAGGTCGCCGGTGCGGAACCAGCCATCTTCGGTAAACGCTGCAGCAGTGGCTTCGGGATTCTTGTAGTAACCAATGGTAAGGTTACGGCCGCGTGCCTGGATTTCGCCCGCTTTGTTCACGGGGTCGTCGGAGTCGATGCGCAGTTCGTGCACGGGTTTTCCGCACGAGCCTGGCACAAATCTAGTCCACCACTCATAGCCCAGCAGCGGGCAAGCCTCAGTCATGCCGTAGCCCACCGTGTAGGGCAGGTTCATCTTCTTGAAGCAGCGCTCGGCCTCGGGATTGAGTGCCGCACCGCCCATGATGAAGCAGCGCACCTGTCCGCCAAAGACGGCTAAGATGGTTTTGCGTATAGTTCGGTAAATCACTTTTTTCATGCCCGGAACGGCCAGCAGCATTCTTCTCTTCTTGAGTGCCGGTTTAATGGAATTGGCATAGATTTTCTCCATCACCAGCGGAACCGTGACCACCATGTAGGGCTTCACGCTGCGCATAGCCTTGAGCAGCGTGGTGGGCGACGGTGTCTTGCCCAGGAAATAGACGGCAACGCCATCTACATTGGGGTGGATGAACTCGATGGCCAGCCCGTACATGTGTGCCAGGGGAAGCATCGAGACAATGGTCTCGCCAGGAGTGTTCGGGAACTGGGTATTGGCGAAATCGTCGATGTCGGCCATGGCTTCGTAGGTGAGCATCACACCTTTAGGGTTGCCTGTGGTGCCCGATGTGTAGTTGATGATGGCCAACTCTTTCAGATTGTCGGTGAAATAGGACACATGCTCGGGTTTAAAGCCATCGGGATATTGCTCTTCAAAGGCTTTCGTGCGCTGTTCCCAGGCCTCGGCCACAACAGCATCCTGGTGCCAGAGCAGATTGCCCTTCTTCACATTGATGGCCGCTTTGAGCAATGGCGTGTCGTCGGGATTCATCTTAGCCCAAATGTCGTCGTCGACAAACAGCACAACGCTGTCGGAGTGGTTGGTGAGAGTCGAGACATTGTTGGGGTGGAAGTCGGCCAGCAGCGGCACAGCCACACGGCCATTGGCGTTGATGCCCCAGAAGGCCATTGCCCACCTTGCCGAGTTGCGGGCGCAGATGGCTATTTTATCGCCCTTGTTGATGCCAGCGGCCTCAAAAAAGATGCGGAACTGTTCTATTCTGGTGGCCAGGTCGGCATAGGTGAAGCTGTCGCCCTCGTAGTCACATAGGGCCTTCAGGTTCCAGTGCTCCTGGATGGTGTCTTGCAGTTTCTTCAGATAATGTATCATAGGCTTCTTGTTTTTATAGTTTATTTCTATCGCGGTTCTTTCACTCGCCTATCATGGCGAGACTGCCATTAAAGCGATTACTGGTAGCGACGCATGTCGAAGCCCACACGCACGCCCTCGAACTGCTTGCTCAGGTCGCCCACGGTCTTTATGGTGCTGTTGCCGGTGAGGCTGGTGAGCAGCTGAATGAAGTTGAGCAGTTTCTTCGACTCGAAGGTGAAGCTCATGCCCGTGGTGGTGCGGGTTGCATAGCCCGTGAGTTTGAGAAGGGTCATGTCGAGCAGCACAGCGCTAGTGCTGGGGTCGAAGGTGTAGGTGCCGCCTACGGGAATGCCTTTGATTCGGCCCGAGAACTGCCCGTTGTTGGCAAAGGTGAGATTGGTGTTTTCGGCATTGAGCCCGAGGCTGTTATAGACGGGAGCCAGTTTCTCTTTGACCTGACCTGCAGCCACTGCGCCGCCTGCCTTGGCAAGCAGGTTTTCGCTGGTGAAGGCGCAACCGGGTGCCTCATAGCCCCAAGTGCCCACAAGGTCGGCCTGGGTGAGTTTCACGCTGCCAATCACGAGGTCGGCCAGACTGCCCAGCGTCGACTCGCTGCCCAGCACGCCCAGCACGCCGTTGAGCACATTGCCCAGCCCGTTATTACCACCATTGCCATTATTACCCATCATGCCACAGCCAGCCATTATCATGCTGAAGCAAGTGGCCAGAGAAAATACAATCTTTTTCATAATTTGGTTATATTTAGAGTTTATGTTCGAAACAAAGTGGCATAAAGCCAATCAGGCGATGTCTTCAAACTCGGCATCGCTCACCTGCTGCTCGTTGCTGGCATTGTTGCCCTGTTGCTGAGCGGTGGCATCGGTTTGGGTGGCGCCGTCGTTGTGCTCAATCACCTCTTCGAAGTCGACATAGTCTCCATTCTCTTTGTCAAAGGTCTTGCCTTGTGCCTGACGGCGAGCCTTGCGCTCGGCCTCTTGTTGCTGCTGCTGTTGCTGGCGGAAAATCTCCTCGGCGCGGTTGCGCATGGCACGAAAGGCGAGGTAGCCACGAATGGCAGGCCAGAGAAGAATAACGAGCAATATAAGAAGAATCCATCCCATAGTATTGTCGATTAATGATCACGACTTGGTGCAAGCCGAGAGTGCCACATAGAAGAGGATGCCCCATGCCAACCCAGGCAGGCCGGCAATGATGACAAACGAGATGAAGCCCAGCACCAGCAGCCACTGGCGCCAGCTCTCGTTGAGTGCCAGGCTGTGCATCTTGAGCGAGAACATGCGCAGCGGGCACACCATGAGCAGTGAGAAGGCGACGATGAACGCCACCACAACCCACTGGCCGATGTTGTTGCCCTGAGCGGCATAGAAGTCGGTAAAACCAATCCAGAAGATGGCATTGGCGGGAATGGGCAGACCCGAGAAAGTCGTGGTCTGGTCGGTCGAGATGTTGAACTTGGCGAGGCGCAGCGCTCCGAAGATGGGGAGTAGCAGTGCCACATAGCACACGGGCGAACCGTTGAGCGCCTGCCACATCATGTTGAACAGGATGGCGGCAGGAGCCAGGCCAAAGCTCACCAGGTCGCAAAGCGAGTCGAGTTCCTTGCCCAGTGGCGACACGGCATGCAGCAGGCGTGCGGCAAAGCCGTCGAGAAAATCAAACAGGGCGGCAGCACCAATCAGGATGAATGCCACCTGATAGCCTTGCAGTCCCCACCACCAGCTCTCGAAACAATGAAAGGCGGCTACGACCGCCAGCGTGCCCGACATCAGATTCATGCAAGTGATGGCATTGGGCACATTATTTTTGATAGATTGAAGAATCTTCATGATTAATTGCGTGGTTTTAAGCGTGCTATTTCGGTTACACCGCCCACCGTCTTGTCGCCCAGTTTCACAAACACCTCGGTGTCGAGCGGCAAATAGATGTCGACGCGTGAACCAAACTTGATGAAGCCCATGTATTGTTGCTGGTCGACCTCGTCGCCAGGTTCGGCGTAGGTTACGATGCGGCGTGCCATGGCGCCGGCAATCTGGCGCACCAGCACTTCTTCGCCGTTGGTGGCTTCAATCACGATGGTCGATCGCTCGTTTTCGGTGCTCGACTTGGGCAAGTAGGCTGCCATGTAGCGGCCGCTGTGGTGCTTCACCATCTTTACCTTGCCTTTCACGGGAACCCAGTTGGCATGCACATCCAGGATGGTCATGAACACCGATATCTGCAGCACCTTCTTGTGCAGGTACTCGTCTTCCATCACCTCTTCGAGGGCCACAACCTTGCCGTCGACCGACGACACCACGGCCAGTTCCTTGTCGCCATGAAAGTGACGATGAGGAGCTCGGAAGAAGTTCACAACCAGCAAGAAGAGCACCAGCGAGATGGCAATCACAATGCACGGAATCACCTTGCTGCTCATGAGCAGGTACAACGGAATGTTGATGGCCAGCAGCACAGCAAGCAGACCGAAAACGATATCTAATCCTTCTTTATGTATGTTATATTTCATGAAATTTCACTTTCAACTTGCAAATATAGTGATTTTTTTCATGAAAACCAACAATACCCTAATTTTCTTAACCCAAACCCAAAATGATAAGAATGTTTCCTTTCCCTTGAGGGTGAATGCAGTGGTTATTTCGAGGGGGTGGCAGGCTGGCCTGTGAAGGCGGGCAGGCGGCGCTCGGCGTCCTTGACGATGGCATCGAAGTCGAACTTGCCATAGACGATGCGTGGACGGGTCTTGTACTGGTCGCTGATGAGGTTGCGCTCGGGCTTGTAGTAGGTGGTGTTGATGCCGCCCAACTCGAAGAGCACTTGACACACATTGTCGACCATGAACTTGCGGTTGGTGGCAGCGGCAATGCGCCGCACCATGTCGGGGTGCTGCTGCTTGAAGGTGTCGGAACACCAGATGACGAAGGGCACCAGATTCTCGCACATGAGCATTTCGGGTTTGGGGTGCTGACCGGTGCCCACGCGGCCCTTGCCGTCACGGTAGTCGTACATCTCGTCGCCATGGTCGCCAAAATAGACCACTACGGTGTTCTTGTCGCGGTAGAGGTCGAAGATGAGCTTGAGCACATAGTCGTTATAGAGCGTGGCATTGTCGTACTCGGCAATGTTCTGGCGCTTTTCCTTGGTCATCCACTTCTCGGTGCGCCAGGTGATGCTGTCGCCGGTGAAGCGTGCCCAGCTCTTGGGATAGCGCTGGTCGGGGTTCACATGCTGGCCCATGAGGTGGAAGAAGATGAGGTTGTGCTTGCCCACGGTCTTGACGGTGTCGGCAAAGTTCTTGACAATGTCCTGGTCGGCGCCATAGCAGCGCGCATTGCTCTGCGTGTAGGAGTTGCGAGTCATCACCTCGTCGTAAAGGAACGAGTTGACAGTGATGGTGAACACCTGGTGCTGGAAGAAGTCGCGCTGGTTGTCCCACATGTACACATTGTAGCCTGCCTGCTTGAAGATGGTGGTGAAGCACGGGAAGCGGTACCAGCGCTCGCCGTCGCCAATGCTGTTGCAGCTGAAGGTGTTGCGCATCACAATGCTGGTGGCATTGGCCGGCGACACCACATCGGTGAAAACAAAGAGGTTGCCGCGGTCGCGCTCGGCGTCCATGCAGGGTGTGGTCTTGAGGGGGTAACCGTAGAGCGAGGCGTGGTCGCGAATGTAGGACTCGCCCAGCACATATATCACATTGAGCGAGTCGGGCTCGGTGACGGTGGGCTTGGGTGTGGATTGAGCCAGAATTACCGACTGCTCGATGGCGCTCTCAATCTCGTTGTGCGAGGTGCGCAGCGAGTTGATCGAGTACACGGTTTTCGAGAACAGGTCGATCGACAGGTAGGGGGTGCACTCGTCCCACTGGTCCACATCCTGCTGGTCGTGGCACAGGAACAGGGTGGTGTAGGAAGTGACGAGGAAAATGATGCCCACAACAATGAGCAGTGCCGCCGTAATGTTGAAGAAGGTGCGGTTGAGTGCATGCCTGAAAAAGCGGGCAATGGGTTTCCTGTAGAGCTCGAGCAGCACCACCAGAGCAATCACTGCCAGCACAATGGCGTAGCTCATGAGGCTCTTCACGCCCAGGGCATAGGTGGTGATGAACTCGCTGCTCTCGCTGGGATTGGTTTCCATTGTCACCAATATGGTTTGCGGCGAGATGGTCATGTCGAAGTTGAGCTTGAGGAACACCACAATGCTCAACAGCATGATGTTGAACGCATAGAGCAGCCACTTCACCCATTCCTTGCCCGTGATGTAGACGATGAGCGTGGCCAGGTAAGCCACGGCAATGTTCATCAGGAAAGCCTTGGTGAAAAACTTGATTTGATACCAGAACGGGTCGTTGTAACAGAGCCACTCGATGTTAGATTGCGCCAGCAGCGCAATGGTCACAAAAAAGAACACCGGCTGTTTCACCACCGGTCGTGCAATGGCGGCAGCCACCTTGCTTATTGTCTTGAAAAATGCGTTCATCTCACCACATTATTATAAAAATTGCTGCAAAGTTACTAAAAATTCTGCTATCCAGAATTTTTTCGGTTTTTCGCACTGTTTTTCCAGATTTTTTCGTATATTTACACCGTTCTTTTTTAACCTTGATAAGAGGCAGCCGAAACGCTTTGAAGGGAGAAGGCAAATAATTACAACTTAATTACAACTAATGTGAATGATGACATTGCGCGAATTGAATAATATTATAGAGAGTATTGACGTGCCCATTGACCGAATTTCGGGCTTCTGTGACCAATATGAGTACATGTTTGATCGCTGTCGCGTGTCAGTGATAAAGTTTCTTGACAAGGTGGTTATCGAAACCTTTTGCGATGCTGAAGAAGAATCAAAGATGGAAGAAAAGGGGTTCTATCCTGTGCCGTTGATGATTGAAAAACTGAAAGCCGAAGCTAAATGTCACGGAGATTATATTGTTAAATTGGATGGCCGTGACAATGATTATGATAGCCGACTGGTAATTCGCAATGTGTTCACAGCCCGTGTTTTACATTCAGGCGCCAGTGCTGGCATCAGTTTGCTCGGTCCAGAGTGTGGAAACTTGCTCAACATGGGAATCTTTGTTGCGAGAGTCATCATTGAGGACAATAGAGCGAAGAACCTAAATGACACATTTTGCGACTTTATTACATTGCTCTACTCTTTCGATGGAGAGGCTAATGATGCAATACACTTACGCACCTTCGAAGATGGCTCTACCTATCTCCGGTTTATTGCATGGAAAGAATCATGTGCAGCGGTTGTCGCCATGCTTAGCAGTATGTTTAATGGCGTGTATTTCACCATCACTCCCCTTACCGATGAATCAACAAGCTGCAGCCTAAGCAACGATTGCGACCACAAATGGTTTGCTCCATGGCAGGCAGTAGTGTACCCAGCTTACTTGCCTGACCCCTATGATTCTGAATTGGAGTCGATTGATGGAATTATGTTTTACAGGCATGAGTGTGGCAGCAAGCAGGAAGCGCTGCAGTTTATCAACGACCATCACTATAACGAGAGTGTAGGCGACATGTCGCAGATTATTTCAACACGCTATATCAATGACCCGCAGGAGCTTATTATGGGCGATGAACCATTGTTGTCATATATCGATGACAACATAAGATCGGTAGAGCGTGAATTCTAATAGCAGGTGCGAAATTTAAGCAATATTTCTTGAGAAAAAAGCTTGCATACCTCAGAATTATGACTAAATTTGCTTATAAGTTAAAAACTTTGATAAATAGGCTGATACAAACTGAGACCATATAAGGTAAACTAACATAAATCTTAAAAAGAGGAAGCCGAAACGCTTTAAAGGGAGTAGGCAATATTTTTAAAATAAATTGAATATGAATTTAGCTCAAATGCTCGATGAATTAAATAATTCGATTAAGGTTCCTTCTAGGTCTAAATCTGCTTACGCTAGATATATTGGTGCCATTGTAAGTCATGGAGGTACGGTTGATGTCTGGCTTAATAGTATAATAAATAATGGTTCACTTGATCCAATGAAGGACGCGCTTGACATGTTTGATAATCATTTTAGAGGGGTAAAATTAGCAAATAAAACTATTTATAATTATCGCACTGCATACAGAAAACTATCTCAAGCAGTATTAGGACTTTTCTACGCATATGTATGGGCTTTTGATAACATGATATTGTCTAGTAGAGTTAGCCTTTGCGATTTGGTTGCTAATAATGCACTTTTTGCAAGTCCAAAAGTTGTATTGGATGTGATGAATGGAATAGATGGTTCTAGAAATAATATTGGCAAAGGAAATGTATATGCATCATGGGATTGTATGCAACATGTAAGATATAGGGCCCCAAAAGGTACCTCAGTAACACTCACCGTCGCTGGTATGCCAACAACATGTGTCGCAGATGACAATACTACTGCAAATCAGTCTATAAAGAGAGCCATATTGTCATCAAGAGGATATAGGAGTATTCATAATTTCAGTCAGTTTAAGGATTATGAAGTCTGCCACATTTGGGACAACCCTAAAGACCCACGCTATTATGCAAGTATTGCAAATCTTGTGTTGATACCACGAGCTTTTGCAGGCTTAACAGATCATTGCCCCCCAATAAAAGATTTGTTGAAATATAGAGCTTGGGATTTATTCAACGGAACTGGAGTCACATTACCTATAACTAGCGCACCAATGATGCCATCTAATTATAGCAGTATTGTTTGGCGTATTTAAGTGTAACTAGTTATGGCGAGAAATTTATTTGCGAGATATTTGTGGGAGATTAACACGCTATATGAGCGTGGGCATATCACGCTCAAGGATCTGAATGCGCTGTATCGCGACAGTTACCTTTATGACGAGGCCGACGAGGATGCGCGCATGGGGCGCCGCAGCAGCGACAATGCGGACGACGGGGCCATTCCGCGCCGCACCTGGGACAACCACCGCCGCGAGATTGAGACCATCTTTGATGTGAACATCGAGTGCCGCAAGAGCGACAACACCTATTATATTGAAAATGACGAGGGCTACATGTCGAGCAAGATGACCCACATGCTGTGCAACCACTTTGCAGTGAAGAATATGCTGGGCGAGGCGAAAAACCTGAAGAAACGGGTCATCTACGAAGACATTCCCTCGGGTTTTAACCACCTCACCACCATTATCCAGGCCATGCGCGAGAGCAAGGTGCTGGACATCAGTTACCAGAGCTTTGCGCGCGACGAGTTGACGGAGTTCCGTCTGCACCCCTATTGCCTCAAGGTGTTCAAGCAGCGCTGGTATGTGGTGGGCTGGCACGAACCCACCAGCGATGTGCGCATCTATAGCCTGGACCGCATCAGTAAGATAGAAATAACGCCCCAGAAATTCAATATGCCTGCCGATTTTGATCCGCAAGAGTACTTCGAAGGCTCGTTTGGCATGTTCCGCAACGATGGCGTGCAGGTGGTCACCGTGCGCCTGCGTGCCAATGAGGAGGAGCGCGCCTACCTGCGCACGCTGCCGTTGCATCACTCGCAGCATGAGGTGGAGCAGGCCGACGACTATTCGGTGTTCCAGTACCGGCTGCGGCCGTCGTTCGACTTCAAGCAGGCCATCCTGGCCATGGGCGCCAATGTGGAAGTGCTTGAGCCGCAATGGTTGCGCGACGACCTGCGCCAGCAGCTCGACAAGATGCTCGACCTCTATAAATAAATTGACTTTTTTGCATTTTTCCCTCTCTGCGCCGCATTTTGGCACAGTGCTTGCATAATTTTGCAAGTGTTGGCGGACAACAAGATCAAAGAAATAACATAAACTTAAAATATGATGAGTTTCAACGACTATTGGAAAGAAAAGGCTGCCAAGCGACACAAGTCATGGGCGAGCAAAGCTCGCAGGCACAAAGAAAACCACACACCGCTCGAGAAGGTGCGTAAAGAAGTGTTCCAACCTCTGGATTATTATGAGGGTTTTCGCATTGAAGATTACAAAATATTCCACTATGTAGCTAAAAACCCTGCCATTAAATGGAAAGATGGAGCATTCAGTTTTGATCAAGAGGGATTAATAACGGCATTGAAAGCCGAAGGTGCTGACCTTGCGAATTTTAAATATGAGTCCATCAGAGAGTCCATTGTGGGTCAAGAAGTACCTCAAAAAAAGTTCTGGGGCAAGAGTCTTGAAGTACACAGCCGATTTATTAACTGGTTTCGCCGCATTTATGAGATATGCACAACGGTTGAGCGTGTGCACATTACATATAGCGACATCACAATGGTCATAAATCGCTATACTAGCGAGGATAATCCGTTTGCTTACTATGAATTAATCCCCTCTAATGACTTAATCGCAGGCGAACTTTTGTTGGAGGAGACAAGTTTCTACTCGCTCAATGTTGCCACGCTGCTTATGGAGCTGACCGCCGAAAAAGAGTTACAACAAGAGGCATTTAAATACTTCGCCAAGTCGTTAAAGTTGAGTCAGATGGAAGCAGCCGTCATCGATAGCGTGGAATTTGATCTTTGGGACGACAAGAAGATTGAGAAGAAACTCAAAGAATATGCTGCCAAGAATTATTCGACCGAAGATGTGCTCTATGCCGTCTTGCGTCCCTTAAAAATGGGCGTGAAGAAATATCTTGAGGCTATGACGGCCCGCTGCAGTAATAAGGGAGGATTAGTGCCTGATTATTATTTTGATTGGAATCGTTATTTACAGACATTTATTGACAACACGTTACAACCCTATTTAAAAGAATCGGGACTTCAGGATGTGACCGTATCAATTCCAGATAAACGAAAAGGCATTCTTTTCAATTATCAAGGTTACAACGTCTTTTTATGTAAAGGCTTTTGCTTTTACCCCTTTCCTAAAGAGAAAGACTTGGAAAGTAGTAGATATACTTATGTTTCAAAAAGTTATATCAGTTTGTCGAAAATCTCGTTAAGTGCTATCGTAGGTTATCTGAAGCAGATGCCTGCTATCAATGCGCGCATTGATAAGGTAAAGGAAAAAGTGAGAAAAAGGTATAGTGAAATAAAAGCATCTAAATAATATGGCAATATCAATCAATAGCAAAGAACTCATTGCTCTGCTCGATGTCACTCCCTCGTGGCAAAACATTATGCTGGCTGGATGTCACGGCATAGGCAAGTCGCAAATCTTAACCAAATATTTTGAAACGAAGGGCATGACGGTGAAAACTCTTTTCTTGGGTCAGATGAGTGACCCTGGCGACCTCTTGGGACTTCCCAACAAGGACGAGGCCACTGGCAAGACCACGTTCATGCCGCCCTACTGGTTTCCGATTGATGGCAAGCCCATAGTACTGTTTCTTGACGAGTTGAACCGTGCCCGTCCCGAGATTTTGCAGACGGTGATGGACTTGGTGCTGAATCGCAAGTTAGCGGGTCGTGCTTTGCCCGACGGCAGCCGCATCATCTCGGCGTGCAACGATGGCGAGGAGTACCAGTTGACCGACCTTGACCCAGCGCTGGTGTCGCGATTTAATATCTATACCTTCCGTCCCACAGTCGAGGAATGGATGCTTTGGGCTGAGCATGAGGGACTGGATGAGCGCATCATCAGTTTCATCAATGCCAATCCCGACATGCTTGACCGCAGCGGAGACACCAAGGAAGACCAGGGATTGGAAAAAGACCCTGACCGCCGCGCCTGGGAGAAGGTGGCACGATTGCTTGAAAATGTGCCAGACCCCATGCCAGTACATCAGAAGATTGTCGCGGGCATTGTTGGTGTGCATGCTGCAGCTCAACTGTTCCTCTCGTTCCGCAAGGAAGAGCTGACGCCTATCGACTTGCTTACCGACTTCAAGCGTGCTAAGAAACGCCTAGACAAGTGTGAATTGCATCAGTTCTCGCTACTCAACGATGCCCTGGTTCGTTTCTTTGAGACCGATAAAGTGGCAACGCTTGAGCGTGAGACTGTTTGCGCTTCGCTGAAATCCTATCACGACTATCTGCTCAAAAATAACCGTGAGGCCTATGCACATCTCGTGTCGCTCATCGATGGCACAGGCTATAGGCAGTTGCTGATTTTTATCAACAAAGAAATGCCAGATACCTATAAGCAAATCGTGAACTTTATCCAAACGCTATGACAGCTCGAAAGCGCCTACAACAACTGGCGGAACATTGGTTTTTGACCGAGCCGGTGCTTTTTGCCGTCTATTGCAGCCATCGATTGACGATGAATGCCAATATGCTGTGTGCGCTGCGATCAGGAAAGGGACGTGTTGAGTATAACCCAACAGCCATCGATGTTTTGAACGACAGCGCGCTTTATGACCTGTTGAAGGTAGAGATGATTCGCATATTGTTGCAACATCCCTACATTCGTCAACCTCTTGGCTGCAAACCCATTATCCAACATGAGGCTAGCGATATGGTCATAGCACCCGCCTACAAAATGGATGACATCAATCTGTCGCATCCCGAGGATTTTGGATTGCCCATAGGGCAGCATTATGAATGGTATGCCAACAGATTGAGCGACATGGCTAAACACGTTGACGGAGAAGCACCTAGTGAAGGTGATTCTGACGCCGGTGAGCAGCAAGGCGAGGACATTACTATGCCAATTTCAATGCCAGGTGAAAACAGTCAAACGCAAAACTCACAGCAAGAAAAAGACGACACTAGCACTGGTCACGGGCAAGAACAAGAGAAAGGCAACAGTTCAAACCCGGGTAAAGGTTGCAATGAAAGTGGTGGCGATGGCGAAGAAAATGACAAGGGTGAAGGCGAGAATCAGAGGCCTGGTGAAGGAAAAGATGAAGAACTGCATGATTCAGGGGATTCTGAACACTCTTTGGAGATAGAAGATGGCAAAGATGACTCTTATACCACGCTGTGGGAAGAAGACCCATTCCAGGCTCTCAAGATAGTTGAAATTATTCAAAGTTCAACGCAATGGGGCAGCCTGCCTGCTGGTATGGTTGAACTCATCAAAAAAGCCGCTGAAGGACGAATTGACTATCGTGGTGCCCTGCAGGCCTTTCGTGCAAGCATCATCTCGCAAAAACGCCGCTTGACCCGCATGCGTCCCAGTCGCCGCTTCGGTTTTGACCAGATGGGCAGCCACTACGATTTCACCACACGCCTGCTCATAGCCATCGACACAAGTGGGTCGGTAACAAGTGAGAATTTGGGGCGCTATTTTCGCATCATCACTACGTTTTTCAAGTATGGCATTCAGGATATTGAGGTTCTGATGTTTGATGCTGATATCAAGGAACCTGTCATGAAACTTGACGAGGCCAAGAAGAATAAGAACGAGTTCAAGATTCAGGGACGAGGAGGAACAAACTTTCAATCCCCAATTGACTATGCCGCAACTCATGGCCCATACGATGGTCTGATTATCATTACCGACGGCTATGCTCCCGTGCCACAAGTGCCACCGCTGCTCAAAACAAAACTGCTATGGGTGCTTGACAACGAGAATGCCTATAAAAAACGTTATGACAATTTTCGCAAGACAGGAAGAGTTTGCATGATTCAGGTTTGATAATAGTTTGCTTCGATGTGTTATCACTAAGAATAATTCAATTAATAAACTGACTTTTTTGCATTTTTTTCTGCCTGCGCCGCATTTTGGCACAGTGCTTGCTTTATTTTGCCGTAGAAAACGAAGTAAAACTTTAAAAACAATTACAACTATGGCAAGATCTTTGTATCAAAAATTACTAAAAGCCTTTTACGCTGGAACGCTCAACAAAGCGCTCACCGACGAAGTGTCATTGAAGTGTTTGGAAATCATTACCAGTAACGACAGCTGCAAGGTAGCACTGGGTTCGGCCAGTGTGGAGGATGCCGTTGACTATGCCAAGAGGTTGTTCCTCATTGGTTGGAAGAGAATGGTCAAGGAGGCCTCGGGTATGGTGGATTTACGCCGCAAGCTCACCACCTTGTGCATTAATGCATGCCAGGTGCAGCGCCGCCGCTCTTGTGGGCCTTTGAATCTCCCTATGGGCGGATATGTGGGTACTGATTTCCCCAGCAATGTAGGGTCCTATTAGTCATGTTCGCATTTGTGTTTGGAATATTGTCGGGCCTGGTGGTCGGTGCGTTGGCAGCGCTGGCAATTGGCGGTGCATTTTACTTGCTCTGCATGCTGTTTGTGGCGCTGCTCAATGTGTTCGACTGGGTGCGCGGCGAGTAATGAGGATGTAAATACTTATTAATCAATAAAAAACTGTGATATGGAACAACAACAAGATTACTGCTACCTGCAGTTTACTGTGATGGATCAAGATGGGTATGGTTGGGATTATTCAGTCGACGAACTGCTGGATGATGGCACGCGTGGATTATCTAAGGAAGAGAAAGTCGAATACCTGAAAGCTATTATTAAAGATATTGAGCATTACATAGATTCATTATAATTAAAAACTAAAGCACTATGGCAAATTATTGTGTTACGAAACTGGTTTTCGAGGGCGACAAGGTTGAACTCGATGATTTTGAGGCCATACTCCGTCGCCTCGAAGCAATGAAAGAAGAAGATTTCCCCGTTAATAATGTGAGTTGGGGCTCGAAGTGGCTCGGTTTTATCGTCAACGAATTTGGAGAGGACTATAGGGATTTCAATTGTAAAGGTTGCTGGTATGACCTTGAGCGCCGTGGCGACACCGTTTTGGCATTGACCACCGAGTCGGCATGGAGCAAGTGTGACGATGTTTTGAGCCTTGTCACCGACAAGTGGTCCAGTCTCCATTACCTTTACTATGCCGAGGAACCTAATAGTGACTACTTCGAGACCAACGATGCCAAAGGCAAGTACTTCCCACAACGCTTTTTTATGATTGGCACGGTGCCTGTCAAGGATGAGAACGACCAAATGTCGTTTGTCGACTTTGACGAATATCTCAACACCGAGCAGAATGTGCTTGACTTTGTCGGCAACAAGCTCCACCATCCCATTGATAGTCTTGACGGAATTGAAGCCTGGAACGAAGAACTGGAAGTGCTCAACGAAGAGCATGAGGATGATGAAGAATGGGAAGAGTGCTACATTTATATCAACAAGATAGACGAAGCAGATAATGAGGCTTATTTTTCGTTCGACGATATCGAACCGGTAGTAGGTTAGGCAATGCTGAAAATCGGGCCCCATTATTGTGGCCCGATTACCGTAGTTGGATAAAAAGGGCAGGCACCCCGCCAATGGCGAGATGCCTGCCTGTGTTATGCCTGTAGCTTGAACGGAGCTAAGCCATTAGCGACGGCGTGCCCTTCTTGGGGCATTCTGTCCATAATTGTCCCATTTCACACACCAGATGCAGTAACGGTCTTTGTTGCTGTTGGACTGTGTGGGCGAGAGATTGGTGAATTTCACCTTGAGTGGACCAGGTGTGCTCACTTGGAGACCGTAGTTATAAGCCACATAGCGTTCAGCTTGAGGCTCATCGACGGTGAAGGTCTTGAGCACGCTATTGTTCTGGTCGAGAATCTCAACCTTAAACTTCACGCCATTGCTCTCGGTCATCGAGTAGCCATACTTGAAACTCAGCACGCCGATGCCATCGGGAATGATGGGCGACTCGATAGTGCCCACAGCGCTGGTCTTGCCGTTCATGTTAACTGCCATGCCATAGGTGCCAGTAGTGTCGTTATCGATAATATACTTGTAGACGGGGTTGGCATCAGCAGCACCGCCCATCGACAGGCTGCAGTTGGTGGCTACCCAACCGTTCTTCGAAGTGTAGGTGCCGAAGGTGGCGGTAGGTGTGCCGTTGTTCATAGTGATGAAGTCGTCGCGAGTGGGAGCGGCGGCGGGGCCAAGGCCAAATTGCACATCGTCGACGCACCAGGTTGCATAGTTGGCATCCTGTTTAGCCTCGAAGCGGAAACCAATGTAGTAGCTGCCATCGGCAAACTCGCTCAGGTCAAGGTCGCCCGACTCAACCCACGAGCTGTAACCGCTTGCGGGAGCAACTGCAATAGCGGGATTGAGCTGCACACGCTTGCTGGCAGTGGTCGGGTCAAGGCTGTTGAGCACATACACCTCGAAGTGCGAGGTTGTGCTGCCATAACCGTTCACCTGTGTGCGGAACTTGAAGATCTTGCTCTTGGCATTCTTGATGTCGAGTGCCGGAGTGATGAGCCAAGCGTCGAAGGGTGGCTTGGTGCCCTTGTAACCTGTCATGGCTGCATAGCCGTTATTATCAAAGGATGTCTGGTACCACTTCTTGTCACCGCTTACAATCAAATTAGTCCAGCTGTCGGGCAGGGCGCTGTCGAAGCC
>JAEEGL015704276.1_pt1 | contig 22965 bp, 20 predicted proteins | sample 9134231 | NCBI WGS metagenome assembly JAEEGL01 (sample SAMN16246548, study PRJNA631951) | gut metagenome | biome: gut microbiome; feature: rumen; material: fiber-attached | host: Bos | place: Iran: Karaj | collected 2018-10 | reverse complement strand
TTCTATTCAATCGTAATTGCAGACTCCAGAGCTCCACGTGATGGAAAGTTTATTGAGAAGATTGGTACCTACAATCCTAACACCAATCCCGCTACAGTAGATTTGAATTTCGAAAGAGCCCTGTACTGGGTTAACGTAGGCGCACAGCCCACCGATACCGCACGTAACATCCTTTCACGCGAGGGTGTGTATCTTATGAAGCACCTCCAGGGTGGCGTTAAGAAGGGCGCATTCGATGAGGCCGCAGCTCAGGCCAAGTTCGATGCCTGGAAGCAGGCTAAGGAGAGCGCGCTGAAGGCTATCACTGTTAAGGATGAGCAGGCCAAGCGCGAGCAGAGCAAGGCTAAACTGGAAGCAGAGAAGAAGGTTAACGAGGCTATTGCCGAGAAGGTAGCCACCAAGAAGGCTGAGGCTAAGGCAGCAGCCGAGGCAGCCGCAGCAGAAGCAGCAGCCCAGGAAGCAGCAACAGAGGCTCCCGCCGAGGAGGCAGCTCCCGCAGCAGAGGAGGCTCCCGCAGAGGCTTAATCCTCTTTAATTGCAAACCAAAAAACTCCGACCCATCCGGCCGGAGTTTTTTTATCACCTGGAGTCCTGTATTTAATCCAGTTTCAGGTCACCCGGTTTGATCCAACCTATACTACGCATAAGCGGACCGAAAATCATAGTCAGCACAACAGGCAGGACAAAGCACACCATAATGAGGCCTGTCCAATCGGCGCCAGTGACAACAGTTCGGACACCTTCGGCAATTTCCTGACTCCAACCTGTATAGACACCTATCGGACCGACAAGGCCACAGGTACCCATACCCGATGCAATGGCCGGACCGTTCATCTCAAGATGGAACAGACAGGTAGCCATAGGACCCGTTATGGCAGAAACCAGAATGGGAGCAATCCATATCCTGGGATTCCTGACAATATTGCCCATCTGAAGCATGCTGGTACCCAGTCCCTGCGATATGATTCCGTTCCAGCGGTTCTCGCGGAAACTCAGAACGGCAAATCCCACCATCTGGGCACAGCAACCTGCCACAGCGGCACCTCCTGCCAGACCTGTCAGACTCAATGCGGCACATATGGCGGCCGAGCTTATGGGAAGCGTGAGTGCCATGCCTACAATAACCGATACCAGGATGCCCATCAGGAACGGCTGCCTGGTGGTGGCCCACATAATTATATTGCCCAGACTACTTGCAGCTGCACCGATACCGGGCGCCCACCAGTAAGAAAGGCCTATTCCTACAGCGATTGTGACAAGAGGTGTAACCAGGATGTCTATCTTGGTCTCCTTTGACACGGCCTTACCGAACTCGGATGCGAAAATAGTTACCACATAGACCGCCAGCGGGCCTCCGGCTCCGCCCAACTTGTTTGCTGCGGCACCTACGGCCAGCATTGAAAACAACACCAGATTAGGTGTACCAAGCGCATATGCTATTGAGGCAGCCATTGCCGGGCCAGCCATACTCTTGGCAAATCCGCCTATATCAACAAGCCATTGGATACCGGCCTGCTCACCTATTGTAGCAATGATTGTACCTATAAGCAGCGAGGCGAACAGTCCCTGCGCCATAGCCCCCAAAGCATCAACTCCGTAGCGTTTGCCCGAAATTACGATATTCTTTCTTTCAAGAAATGATTTGAACTTTCCCATAACAGGTGCAAAGGTACAACATTTAATCAATTGTTGTCCTTTACACGCAAAGCTCGCATGGCGTTGAGGACGGCAAGGACGGTTACTCCTACATCGGCAAAGACCGCCATCCACATTGTGGCCAGGCCGGGTATGGCAAGCAGGAGTACCAGGACTTTGATTCCTATGGCGAACCAGATGTTCTCCTTTGCTATGCGTATTGTGCGACGGGATATTTGAACGGCCAATGCTATCTTGGAGGGCTTGTCATCCATGAGTACAACATCGGCAGCCTCTATGGCGGCATCCGATCCCAATGCACCCATTGCTATTCCGATATCGGCACGGGTAAGCACCGGAGCGTCATTAATGCCATCGCCCACAAACGCCAGTGTTCCTTCATTGAGCAGTTTCTCAATCTCCGTAACCTTATCAGCAGGAAGAAGCTGGGCATGATACTCATTTACCCCTACCTTTTGAGCCACGACTACAGCCACATGCTCCTGGTCACCTGTAAGCATAACGGTTCTGTTCACTCCTGCCTTTCGCAACTGCTCTATCGCAGTTACGGCATCATCCTTTACACGGTCAGAGATTACTATATGACCTGCATACCGACCATCAATGGCCACATGGATTATTGTACCTGCGTGATGACAAGGACGCCACTCCGCCCCAACCTTTTCCATCAGTTTACTGTTACCTACAGCCACACGCTTGCCGTTTACGGTTGCCAGGATTCCGTGTCCGGCGGTCTCCTCAACGTCGGCTATAACGCAGTCATCCTGTTCGTTGGGGTATGCGTTGCGCAATGCCATAGCTATGGGATGGGTTGAATGACGCTCCACATGAGCGGCCAAGTGCAGCAGTTCATTGTCATCAATCTCCTGCGGATGTACGGCCGTTACCTCAAACACACCTTCGGTAAGCGTTCCGGTCTTGTCAAACACAACAGTCTTTACTCCGGCAAGTTTGTCTATCAGGTTGGAACCTTTTATAAGAATACCCTTGCGCGATGCGCCGCCCAGTCCGCCAAAGAATGTGAGCGGGACCGATATCACCAGCGCGCACGGGCAAGATACCACCAGGAACAGCAGTCCACGATAAATCCATGTAGCCCACTCGCCAGTAATCAGCCCGGGAATAACAGCAACCAGCACTGCCAGGCCCACGACTATCGGAGTATAGACTCTTGCAAAACGTGTTATGAAACTCTCGCTGCGGCTCTTGCTCTCGGCTGCATTCTCAACAAGGTCAAGAATCTTTGATACCGTTGATTCGGCAAACGCCTTTGTTGTACGCACTTTAAGCACTCCGCTCAGGTTAACGCAACCTGACAGGATTTCATCGCCTTCGGAAATGCTGCGTGGAACGCTCTCACCAGTAAGAGCGACCGTATCAAGACTTGATTTGCCCTCTAAAACAATACCGTCCATAGGAACCTTCTCACCGGGACGGATTACTATTATATCGCCCACCTTTACTGTATCCGGCGCAACGGTAAAGAGTTCTCCGTCACGTTCCACATGTGCTGTATCGGGACGTATATCCATCAGATGCGATATGGACTTGCGGCTACGTCCCTCGGCCACCTCCTCAAACATCTCGCCTATCTGGAAGAAAAGCATTACGAATACAGCCTCGGCAAATTGAGTTTCGGCCCCAGGCATGAATCCAATTGCCAGCGCACCAATCGTAGCTATGCTCATAAGGAAGTCCTCGCTCAGTGCCTCACCCTCAAACAGACCTTCGGCGGCCTCCTTCAGGGTCTCCCAACCAACAATAAGATAAGAAACCAGGAACAGCAGCAGATACTGCCAGTCCTGCCACGCAGTCTTTTTCTCGATGATTACAGCTGCAATAAGCAGTATTGTAGCGGCAATAATCCTGATTATACGGCCTCTGCCCTCCTCTTCCTCTTCATGATGATGCTCGTGGCCGTGCTCATGATGATGCTCATGCTCGCAGCATTCATTCTCGTGATGATGATGTTCGTGTATCATATAGCGTATTTTTTTGATTTCCGCTGCAAAGGTACTGACCACCCTATGCAACCCGGTTGCAAAAGCGTTACGTTACAGTTACGCCTTAACATGATGCAGGTCCGGGATAATCAATTAATTTTGTCCTTAAATTCAATAGTTGATTATGGAAGATTTGACATCATTGCTTGCAGATTGTTCGGCCGTTTTCAAACAGACCGAAGAGTACCGTATCCTCAAGACCTACCGTACGCGTGACAACCGGCTCACTTTTGACGAACGTCTGGCTATAGCCAAGTGTGTGGAACGCTCGTTCATGCCATTCTTTGACCTTATGAAAGCCGATGTCCCCACACTTACCGATTCCGATATGCTGTTTTGCGCATTGAGCGTGCAGGGATTTGAGACGGTAGCCATAGCGGAATGCCTCACCGTTACGAAAGACGCCATCCGGATGCGTAAGTTCCGACTGCGCGAGAAACTGCCCGAGAAGTGGTTCACACTCCTGTACCCCGAACAGAAACGTAACAGTTCGGAAAACGTTACGTCACAAAATCCCGCAGAACCTGCTGCCGAGATACCTTTGCCATCAGATCAAACTCAAAAAGCAAACGGTATGAAAGAAAAAATGTCATTCGGTAAAGCTGTCGCTGCATGCTTCAGCAAGTATTTCACTCTTAAGGGACGCGCCCGCCGCGCGGAGTATTGGAACTTCTACCTTTTCCAATTGATTATTATTTATTCCTATCTCATCTTGACAACTGTCATACGAGGCCTTGCATGTTCACATATGGCCGAGTCGGCAGCAACAATCTGCAACAACCTTATGACCACTTTCAAATGGATAATTGATGTGGCTCTACTTATTCCCATGTTCACTGTCACCGTACGCAGGCTTCATGACCGGGATGACAACGGGTGGCTGGCTATCCTGCTGGTACTTATACCTTGGGTTATTATCAGTGTATCAGGTATTCTCATTCAGCATTATGATACCACATATTTGACAAGTGGAGAAGCTTCACCATCAGCCGTAGCCGGGGCAATCACAGAATTCTTTGTTCCATTCATATTCATGGTGTTGCTTTCCAAGGCTGTCATTATAATAAGGATAATCCTCTTTACAAAACCCGGAACCGAGGGTCCCAACTCATTCGGTCCCGATCCAGTCCGCATCATTCCGGATTCTACTGAATCAGAGTCAAACATTTAATTAAAGAAGAACAAAATGAAAAAGATATTATATATAATTTGCCTGCTTCCATTGTTGGCAGGTTGTTCGGACAGCAAGAAAACTGCAATACTGTTATCGGATGACATTATTGAGGAGGTGAATTTTGAGGATATTGCTTCCGAAATCCGGGTGTTCAGTGTAAAGTGTTCCGAGCCGATGAAAGGAATAGAGATGTTTTATGGAATTGGCGATTTCATTTTCGGTATATCTGAGGATCACCATACCCTATATTGGATCAAGGGTGATAAGGTTGTGTCAAAGCTTGACAAATACGGCCGAGGTCATGGTGAATATCTGTATATTGAAGGTATAGCATACGCTCCGGAGGACAGCATCCTGTTTGTCCGAACTACTGACAGCCGGCTCATCCGGTACCAGGGATTGAACTGCACATTTATAGGTGAAACGCAGAAATTCCCTTCTGCGAGCCCGTTTATTGCCGTAGACAGCAAGACAATACTGGCTAATAGCGCTATTTTGGGAGATGACAGGAATCATCAGGGCCTCTGTCTTATTGACGTAGAAACCGGTCAGATGACAAAAGAGATAATCCTGATGGATAATGCACAGAATCTTTTCTTCTCAGAGGTACTGTACCAGAGCGGCGATTCCGTGGTATTCATTGTTCCCGGACCTGGTAATGATGACAGCAAGGTGTATCTGTACAATGATGACAAACTGAGTAACCTGCTTAATTTCAACTATGATAACAAATGGAGAGTTCCCGAAAGCATACTTATAAGGGAAGTGCCCGCTAACTGGACAGAAGATTTCAGTATAGTTCAGAAAGTACAGGAAATGTGTTCTTACAGGATGAACGAATCCAATTGCACCGGTGGAGAGTGGGTGTGCTGTCATGACGGCAGACTGATGTTTTGGAGCATATATAGTTTTGAGAACATGGTACTGAATGTAGCCAAGGGCAGTAATGTAAAGCGTTACAGCGTAACAATGCCGGGATTTGACGGCTGCCTGTTCCCGCTGGGCACATTCGGAGACTATTATATAACCGGATTCAATGTCGAACTGGGACGTTCAATCGGCGATGAAAGCAAGCTCTCTCCTTTAGGAAAACGCATACAGCAGGAAATCGATAAAAGCGACGGCAATCCCGTATTAATGACGTATCGCATAAAATAAAAAATCCAAAGAATCAGAACTTATCTGTAAGTTTATCACAATCGGGAATATGCAAAGCCATTATTTCGGGATCCAGGAAATAGACCTTGAATGCTGACGAACTGGGAAAGCGGTTGAAGAAGGGATCTGTAGTTTGATAGAACTTTATGGAGCTGACTTTGCCGCTTGCCATCATACCGCGGCGATAACGGCGGATATGACGTTCCAAGCAGGGAATTACCTTGATACCTGTGCGACCATCTTTCAAAACCACTCTTGCCACTACGTGTTTCTTGGGCCGATTATCGATTGCCTGCTCCAGTTGCTCAGCGCTGAGACGATGTGACACGCGGATATTGCGGCCAAATCGCTGATTGATATCGGTCATCATCTTTCGGAACAGCGGGCTGTGGCCGGGCATATCGTCCGGACTGAAAAGGCCTATCCAATAATGTATCATCTCATGGATTATGGTGTCATCAAGTTCATCCTGAGACAAATCAATACGGCGGCTTATGCGCAGTTTGAAATCATAATACTCCCGCTTGCCGTTCCATTTAAAACGATTGCGATACAAACACACGCCCAAATAAGACTTGGCATTGGTAACAGATATAGGAAGTTCAGGAAGCTTACCGTCAAACATTCGGCGGTTAAACTCCCTGAACTTTTCCTGAACGTATGCTATATCTGCCTTCATCAACTTTCAATTACAGAGCATAAAGGTAGCGAATAATTGTATTTACTTTATATGATATATCAAAAGTGACGGATTTTCACTATTGCCAATAGCTTTAAGTTTAGCTCTATCGGCAGAACTGTAATTAGTTTTACTTTCTAACCGATCATTAGCCAAATCAGCATCAATTACTCCAATGATTACATTTTTATCGCCACTGCCAACAAACTTTGAAGGTAGGATAAAGCCAAGATTTGATGTGCAGTTTGTATATCCTATCCACTTGTTGTTCTTCTTTTCATATACAAACATTCCATAATTCTCACCTGGAAATGAAAGGAAATAGTAATCCTTTGTATCTATTCCATATGAAGGTATGTAACCCATTATTTTGGTATCCATATTAATTCTTCTCGTATCTTTTCTAGATAAAGATGGTATAAAAGGTATTGAAATCTTTCTTGAAACAGAACCATCGTATAACGCATACAGACGATTGTCAAAGGACCTGACATGATATATAGTATCACTATAGGGGTATGACAATTCTCTTATGCCTGGCATCATGAATATCTCCGTCTTAATCTTCCTGTCTTTAATAACATTCTTAATTTTCCCATCATTGTTCAAAACGGCAATATCATCTAAACCTTTATCAGAAGGAATCAATACCTGTAAGTACATATCCCCTCCGCCATAAAACAATTGATTCACATTTAATAAATCCGGGTATTCCAGATCACCCACATATGTGCCATCATATCTGTATCTAAGAATTCTTGAACGGTATATTTCACAAATCAATACTTCCTTGTTTACAGGATCAAGGGTCCATCCCCTGAAACCTTGAAACTCATTTTTAGCTCTTCCTAAACGTCCTATCTGACACTCAAATTCACCATTCTCGTTAAAGACCAATATCAATTCCTTTATATCACTATCATTCGCCTGTGGCTTATGACTTATAAAGTAATGACCATCATCATATAAAACTCTGGTTACAGTTCCAAGATATGCATTAACACTATCATTATTCAGGATTACTATATCTATTGAGTCACAATAAGTAGAGATAAAATGAGCATCAACTTTCTCAATTGAATCTAATCCTTTCTCATACTGATTCTGGTATGATCCTGTGCAAGAAATGAAAGCAACCAATAAAGAAAGAAATACCGTTTTTACTTTTGACTTCATTTTCAATATGTTTTAACTATTGATTTACAAAGGTACAATTGGGGTCTGATCCCTTTTGTATCATTTTGCGCTACTCGTACGTCCAGACGGTTTTGGAAGATAACTTGCGGGACAAGGGAAGGAACGAATAACTGTAGTGGGTTTCTTCTAAGGGATCGCCGGTTTCAAGGTCATATTCGTGTTTCACAAGCGCCTCCCTCCATGTCAAGCCGTGTTTTATATGGTATTCAACCAGTTTTGTTCTTAAACCACTTTCGTTGTAAACGTATTTGACTTTAAGGTAAGGTCTTTCCTTATACTTTCCTTTCTTGTATTTATTGTCCAAATATGTGGCTATCACACGTCTTTTGGCATACCTGTATCTGTATGAATTATAGGAGGGATGTTCATCGTCTGTCCCATCAAGATAAAATTGCTCCTCGTATATTGTTCGGCCCTTTTCATCAAAATTCTTATTAGTCAAGTAATAAATGACGGCAGGCGAATCGTCTTCCTGATATGTCATTATGCGTGTGGTTTGCAAGCCATCGGCAGAATACGCCATACTGTCAACTCTCTGTACTACAACGCCTTCCCTTTCCGAAATAACAGATCTTTTGACTGTTTGGCGCCCCAGTGAATCATAGATATAATAGGAATATCGGCCATTGTCTGTTTCCTCCAGGATCCTGCCTTGTTCATCGGACCTGCTCCAGCCCCACTCAAACCATTCATCACCGTCAAGAGCATAACTGGAACTAGTGCCGTCACTGCGGGAAACGAATTTGCTTTTCTTCACCCCCTCCTTCCAGACCGCAGTCACGTACGTCACTTCCTCAATAATGTCACCAACCTGATTTGTCTTATACAAATAATAAGTGGTATCAACATGCTCCAAAGAATAAGACACCCGAGTCATTGAAACCAGTACACTATCCTCATACTGGTAAGTCTCATAGCTGCTAAGTTTGTCATTAGAATATCTTTCTAACCTTACGAGCCGATGCCCGCTCGCCGATGCACAAACCGTCAACAGCAAACCAAACACACACAGGGCCGATGAAAATCTCATAAACTACTCATTTGTTTGTGACAAAAGTACTATCCCCATCAGCAACCAGCAAGCCTCCCGCGTTGCAAAATCGTTGCAAAATGATACAATTGGGGTCTGTTCCCTTTTGTATCATTTTGTGATTATCGGCTCAAATGAGAAATATGAGTGGCGCCACCATCCCTATAGCGTTTCGCGTTTGAGTGATTCTATGTAGCGGTCTATGCGACGCAATTCATCTGGAATGCGGATGTTCTGCGGGCAGTCACGCTCACAGCGACGGCAGGCGATGCAGTGATCGGCCTGACGTACTGTGGGGATAGCCTCGTTGTAGGCCAGCAGATACTTGCGGCGGGCTCGGGCGTAATGCTCCTGCTCCTTGCTCTTTACGTATGTGCCGGCGGTAATGTTGTCATTGTAGAATTTGAATATGCCGGGTATGTTGATGCCGTAAGGACAAGGCATGCAGTAATTGCAGGCGGTACACTTGACCAGCGGATAATCCTCCATCATAGTGGCAATGTCAAGCAGCATCTTCTTCTCCTCCTCATCCAGCGGCTGGAAATCCAGATAGGTTTCCAGGTTGTCAACCAGATGCTCCATGTAAGTCATGCCGCTAAGTGCGGTGAGCACACGCGGGAAACTGCCCACATAGCGGAATGCCCACGATGCGATTGAGCGTTCGGGCTCACGTTCCTTGAGCTTGTCGGCAAGCTGTGCCGGTACGTCCGATAAGGCTCCTCCGCGCAAAGGCTCCATTATCACGATGGGAATCTCTCGCTTGTCAAGCTCTGCATAGAGATAATCGGCACGGGTGTTGCGGCCGTTGGGATGCTCCCAATCCACATAGTTCATCTGTATCTGGACAAAATCCCAGTGGTACTTGTCATGCAGGGCCATCATCTCGTCAAAACCGTCCTTGTGCCCATGGAACGAGAATCCTAACTTGCGGATATGACCAGCCTCACGCTCCCCCAGCAGGAACTCCATGATTCCTGTGTTCTCAAAACGATTGCGGAAATCATTGCCGTCCTGTATGGAATGTAGCAGATAATAGTCAATATGGTCTGTTTTAAAAATCTCAAGTGAATTGCGGTACATGGTTTGACAGCCCTCAAACGTGGAGTTGCCAAAAACGGACAGTTTTGTGGCCAATATCCAACTCTCACGCGGATGGCGGTTAAGGGCCTCGGCTGTGGCTCGCTCGCTGTCGCCTCCCAGATATACGGGTGATGTGTCAAAGTAGTTCACTCCGTGCTCCAGGGCAAAGTCAACTAAACGGTTAACCTCTTCCTGGTCTATCACGTTGCGGCCCTGCTCGTTACGCTTTTGCGGCCAGCGCATGCAACCGTAACCCAGTACTCCTGTGCCGGGATAATTCTGCAGCATCTTTCCGTGAAGGTCCTTGTTTGATGTTCCGGCCTTAGCGGTATTCTTGGCGGCATCGGGGGTGCAGGAATCAAGAGCCAATGCGGCTGCACCTGCGCCCATATATTTTATAAAATCTCTTCTGTCCATAGTATCAAGCATTGTGGTGAATAGATAGTCCGTTTACAGTTATGGCGCTGATGGGGCGTGAAGGGCAAAGGTTCTCGCACGCTCCACAGCCTATGCAGCGGTCCTCAACAACCGAAGGGATCTGATTGCGTGATCCCTGCTGGCGAACCATACGGATGGCTCCCGACGGGCAGTGGTACGAGCAGTTTCCGCAACTGTCCTTACCCTGTGCGGGAAGACACAGATCAAGATTGACTTTTGCCACGCCAATGCGGATGGTCTGTTTCTGCTCTACGCTTACAGGTTTGATTGCGCCGGCCGGGCAAACCTGGCTGCAGGCGGTACATTCAGGACGGCAATAACCCTTCTCATACCCCATAACCGGCTGCATGAAGTGCTCCAGGTCCGATGAGGGACGCAGCACTCCATTCTTACAGGCGCTTACGCAAAGCTGGCATGCAGTGCAGTGGTCATAAAAGTTCTTGACGCTGCCGGCACCAAACGGAACCAGACGTTCAGTACGCTCAGGTGCTTTTTTGTCCAACACTTCGGCCAAGCCTCCATGCATGTGGTCCTGTGCATGGGCTGCTGCACCGGCAGCGACAACTGCACCGGTTACAAGGAATGCGCGACGGCCCTCATCTACGGGTTCATCGGCCTTAACGGCACAAGATTTTTTGTTGCAAACCATCTTGAATTGTATTGCCCCCTCCTGACAGGTCTCTATGCAGTCAAAGCAATCTACGCAGCGACTGTAGTCTATCTTATGGTTCTTGGTGTCTATGCATCCGGCCTTACACTGGCGACCGCACTTGCCACAGTTGATGCACTTGCTCTCATCAATCTGCGGACGGAACATTGAGAAACGGCTCAAGAAGCTGAGCAACGTACCCACAGGACAGATTGTGTTGCAATACTCACGTCCCCACATCCATGCGCAAACGCAAATGATTATGAGTGTGAGCAGTCCGGTAAGCAGCAGAGGAAGTGTTACCGAACCCGATGCGGTTGCCACTATGGACTGAACCATACGGCCGTAAGCACTGTAAGGTGCAATCAGTGCAATGAGCATCTGATTGGCAGCCACCAATGAAATGATTGAGAGCACAAATACGATATAACGAACCCACTTGTGCTCACCCACATATTTGAACTTGTGGGTTTTCTTCTTTTTGAAAAGTTTCTCTCCCTTGCGGCGTATCCAGATTACAAGGTCCTGGAATACGCCCATAGGACATATCACCGAGCAGTAAATACGGCCCAAAAGAAGCGTAAGCAGAACGATGCCTATGATCACGGCAAAGTTCAGGGCAAGCAGCGAAGGCAGGAACTGGAGTTTTGCCATCCAGCCCCAACAGTTATGCCCTATTCCTGTAAACAGCAGTGTTATTCCCACAAAGAACAGCACCGCAAGCATAATTCTTGTTTTCTTCAACATAGCAGGTAGTTTGACATCTTATTATGGTTACTTTGGAATGTTCAGAACCGCGTTGAAAGCAGGTTTTGGAGTACGGTCCCGGTTAAAGAGCAACGGATAGTTGGTGCGGTTAGGTATGGGATAACCGTTTTTCCAGGACATACCATCATGAAGCCCCCAAATTGTGACGCGGTCTATCTTGTCACGGCGGTCGTAGAATATCTGCATCAGTTCACGATAGCGGTTTGTGAGCTGATTCTGCACATCATCGGGCAGGCCGTTCTTGTATGGATCCAGATAGGTCTCGAACTCCTCAAGTTGATAAAGCGGGTCCTGGAGCGATTTGCCTATCACCTGCCCTTCTTTGGTGAGCGGCAAAACATCGACGTCAAGCTCAGTTATCATGACTTTAACGCCAAGTGCCGCGAATGTATCTATTGCCGCTGTTATGTATTCGTTCTTGGGGAAGTTAAGGCCCCAATGCGCCTGAATACCTACTCCGTCTATCTTTATCCCCTCTTTCTGAAGCATACGTATCATACGGGCTATCCCGTCACGCTTTGAAGGGCGCCAAACATTGAAATCATTGTAATAGAGTTCTGCATCGGGATCATACTGGTGGGCAAACTTGAATGCCAGGTGAACCACCTCGTCGCCGTCACCGTTAAAGGCATTGGTCCAGAGAGTCTTGCGATATGAGCCGTCATTGTCAATAATCTCGTTCACCACATCCCAGGCATTTATCTTGCCTGCAAAATGTCCGGCAACCTTCTCAATATAAGAGCGCATGGTCTCAACCATCTCATCGTGGCTTTTGGGTGTTCCATCATCATGATTAAAAAAGAAATCAGGAGTCTGGTTGTGCCAAACCAGCGTATGTCCCAAAGCCCACAGGCCATTGTCCCTGGCAAACTGGACATATCTGTCGGCCGCCTGGAAGTTCCACGTATCGGGTCTGGGATGCAGCACCTCGGCTTTCATGTCGTTCTCCGGCGATATGGCATTGAACTGCTCCAGGATAATCTGGGCCGAACGGCTGTCGCGTCCGCTCACTATCTGCGAATTGACGGCGCAACCCATTTTAAAAGCGTCGGCATATGCACCCTTAAGGGTTTTCTGTGCAAATGCCGGGCACAAAAGCATTGACACAGACAAAACAGTAATGACTTTCTTCATATTGACAATGTGGTTAGTTTCTGTGTTTTACTTGATGGTACTGCGAACCAGGTCAAGCAGTTTCTTTGAAGGCTCAGCCTTATCCTTAAGCGGAATCAGATACCAGTCAACCACCCATGTAAGGCTTCCTCCCGGAGCAAGTGTCTTGTATTCACCCTGACTCTCAAGCTCAATGTAAGTCTTGCCTTGGTTTACATATACCTGAATCTCGGCCTCATCGGGGGCAGGCTGTGACGGTGTAAGGTCATCAAACTTCTTTATCATGAGCAGGCCGTTTGCCGCGTATGCCAGCCATCCCTTGCCGTCGGCATTGATCTTGCGGTTCTGTGCACCAGTCTCAAAGTTGTACCATGAAGCACCAGCCTCGCCCTTGAACGGTATAAGGTTTGCAGGGGTTATGCTCTCAACAGGAGCGTCAAAGAATATCAGACCCTCCTCATCGGCCACAACGCGTGAAATCTCCCACGGGGCTACCTTTCGGGGCTCCTCACCCTTGTTTGTGATAGTATATGAAACACGAATGAACTTGCCCTTGGAGTCGGGAGCATACTGCTTGCTGATCTGGAACGGCAGTTTGCGGGCCACCTGGCTGGTGAGAACAAGTGTTGAGGAGGCTTGTGACTCAACAGTATAGGCACCTCGGTCAAACTCCGTTACGGGAGGCCAGTTCCACTCTTTCTGCGGACTGGTCCAGAATGTGCTACCATATTGGTTCTGCATACGCAACTGGGAGAGCATCTCCTTGTCATCATACTTATATGACATGATCTTGCCACCCTCCTTGGCGCTCACAGTCATCGTGACGTTGCCGGCCTTGACCTGGAATCCGTCATCAACCGAACCGCTCACCGTCTGGGCATTAACCGCACCAGATAAAACCACAGCCATTACAGCTGCTATAATTCCATTAGTTTTCATTCCTGCATTTTTTGGTTATGGCAAATGTAGCAAAATAGTCAGAAAAGAGCGAAAATAAATGTATTTTTGTGGTATGGAGAACAGGGGCAGGATATACGCGGCAATTGACCTTAAATCGTTCTATGCATCGGTAGAGTGCTGGGAGAGAGGTCTTGATCCGCTTACCACAAATCTTGTGGTGGCCGATGCCTCACGTACCGACAAGACCATCTGTCTGGCCGTATCCCCGTCATTGAAGTCTTACGGCATAGGCGGACGTGCGCGGCTTTTTGAGGTGGTGCAGCGGGTGCGTCAGATCAATGAGGAACGCCGCCGTAACGCACCCAGACGGAAGCTGGGCGAACCCGAAACCGACAACCTTAAAGTACAGTCTGACCCGTCGGTTGCACTAGGTTACATAACCGCCCCACCCCAGATGGCACACTACATGGAGGTTAGCAGTAAAATATATTCCATATATCTTCAATACGTTGCGCCCGAGGACATTCACGTCTATTCCATAGATGAGGTGTTCATAGACCTGACCGATTATCTTAAAATGCGTGGGTGCACCGCCCATGAGCTGACAAGGCAGATGATACGTGACGTACTGTCCAAAACAGGCATTACTGCAACAGCGGGCATTGGTACCAATCTCTACCTGGCCAAGGTTGCGATGGATATTGTAGCCAAGCATGTAGAACCCGATAATGACGGAGTGCGCATAGCTGAACTGGACGAGATGAGCTATAGGCAGCAATTGTGGGATCATCGCCCACTTACCGATTTCTGGCGTGTAGGACGCGGCATTGCCGCAAAACTGGAGAGTTATGGAATGCGTACCATGGGCGATGTGGCGCTTTACTCAACACATCCGCAGTGGGAGGATGAGCTGTACCGCATGTTCGGAGTCAACGCGGAACTGCTCATAGACCATGCCTGGGGCTGGGAACCCTGCACGATGGCAGAGATAAAGGCGTACAAGCCACAGGTTAACAGCATAAGTTCCGGACAGGTGCTTTCCGAGCCGTACGATTTCAGGAAGGGACGCCTTATTGCCAAGGAGATGACCGATGCCCTTGTGTTCGACCTGGTGAGCAAGCGTCTGGTTACGGACCGTATAACGCTCACCGTCAACTATGATTCAGAGAACCTTAAGCGCCCGGACCTGAAGTATGACGGTCCGGTTGTAACCGATTATTATGGACGTAAGGTGCCCAAACCGGCTCACGGCACAGCCAGCCTGAACGGACACACGTCATCATCGGAATATATCATTAAGGCGGTGACAAAACTGTATAACCGTATTGTCAACCCCAATATGACTGTGCGACGTTTCAATGTGACCGCCCAGAATGTGATAAACGAGAGTGATGCCGAACCTCGCCAGCTGGACTTGTTCGGCGACAACGCTCCCGCCGACGGACGCGAACGCCGCCGTCAGGAGGCCGTACTGGCCATCCGCAACAAATATGGCAAGAACTCCATACTGCGGGGCATGAACTTTGAAGAAGGATCAACCGCACGGGAACGTAACAAACAGGTAGGAGGACATAAGGCGTAATGGATAAGAGATACTTGAAGATAATTGAGCTGCCGCACCACACATCGGCCACGCACAAACCTATGCCGCTCTACAACCGGGCGGCACAGTTCTCGCCGTTTGCGGCACTTACAGGATTCGAGGATGTCATTTCCGAGACAGCAGAACAACAAATCCAAGCTTTTGATCAACCTGATTATCAGGAATAGGCATTACTTTTGCAGCCAAATTGAACAGAAATGAAAATTGCTATAGTACAGAATGCCCCTGAAAAAGGTGACTGGATGCAGAACATTGCTGATGCGGACAACCTGATAGGCGGCGGATGCGGAGCAGACATATATGTTTTGCCCGAGATGTTCGCAACCGGACAGTACATTGACCCGTCAGAAGTAGTACAGACTATGGACGGCCCGATAGTTGAGTGGCTGCGGGACAAGGCTTCGGAACTGAACGCCGCCGTTTGCGGCACACTACCCATAATTGAAAATGGTCTTGTATTTAACCGTTTCTGCTTTGCCATGCCTGACGGCAGTCTGGCTTATTATGACAAGCACCATCTGTTTACATATTCCGGTGAGGCTGAACATTTTACAGCCGGCAGAGAACGTGTTGTAATCAGTTTCAGGGGGCTAAGAATCCTGCTGCTTATATGCTATGACCTGAGATTCCCTACATTCAGCCGCAACCGTGATGACTACGATGCAGTCTTTTATCCCGCCAACTGGCCGGACAAGCGCATCCTGGCTTGGGACACCCTGCTGCGTGCCCGCGCCATAGAGAACCAGTGCTTTGCCATAGGCGTGAACCGTAGCGGCTGTGACGAACTGGGATTCTATCCCGGCCACAGCGCCATTATCAGCCCATACGGAGAGACTCTTGTACAGACTGATGAAAAGCCCCAGATGGTATGTGCAGAACTGGATATGGAGCAACTGGCCCGTTTCCGCGCCAAGTTCCCGGTACTTCAAGACGCCGACTGATATGAACAGCGACAACAATAACGAACTGTTCCCTATAGTGGATGAGCATGGAAACGTACTGGGCAAGATCCTGCGCGGCCAGGCCCATGATGGCCGCAAAGTGCTCCACCCCGTGGTTCATCTGCATCTGTTCAATTCAAAGGGCGAGCTCTACCTGCAGCGTCGCCCCGACTGGAAACCCATCCAGCCCGGCAAGTGGGACACAGCAGTGGGAGGTCACATAAGCTATGGTGAGACCATTGAGCAGGCATTCAGACGTGAGGTAATGGAGGAACTTGGAATAAGCGTATCCAATCCCATCCCGCTTGGTCAATATGTCTTTGAAAGCGAGGTGGAAAAGGAACTGGTCTATGCTTTCAAGGCTGTCTATGACGGACCGGTAAACCCCAGCGCCGATGAACTGGACGGAGGCCGCTTCTGGACCATGCAGGAAATAAAGGATGCCCTGGGAAAGAGCATCCTTACACCAAATTTTGAATCAGAGTTCCGCCGCTTCTTTATTTGAAACGGAACTCTATCAGTACAGGGTTATCGTCGTTCTGTTTCTTAAGTTCATCTATGATTTGCCTGGCCAATGGTGACATCTCAACATCGGGATCTATGGCAAGTTCACCCAGATTCTCTATGATTGCCACATTGCGGTTGTCATGACAGCCGGTGGGGTCTATATCCTTAGCCAATCCCGGTATGCGCAAATGCCTGTATGCTTTTGTACCTGAATCATTATGGACCCAATACAGGAAATTGACCTCTCCGCCCAGCAGGCCCTTGGGATAATAATGCAACCTGAAACTGATTGTACCTTTATCAACTATGATGTTATAGGTGTTCTCAATATATGGACCGTTAATCAGCAATTCCACATACTCATTGGAGAACTCCTCATAATCAAAATCCTGGAACGCCTGCTCGTCCTTATATTTGGACAGGGTCTTGCTGTCATAAGATTCCAGCCTGTAGCGATAGACATCGGTAGTTGAGTCATTATTGAAAGTAACAATCCTGTTCACATAACCCGGCAGGCAGAACGACATGTTCTTAGGGTTGATATAGAACACCTGGGGATAGCCATAAATGGTTCTGTGAAAATAGCTATGCTCATTGAGTACTGTACTATTGTTGCTCAGATCCCACTCGCCTCTGTCTGCAAGAATCACGGATTCGGTAGCATTGTAACCGCTTGTAGCATTCCTTTTTCTGGACTCATCAATTTTAAATCCGTAATACAGCATCTTGTCACCCACATTCAGAAGGTTCTGGATATCGAAAGTAACAAACTGTTTACGTATGAAATCCATTGTCTTGGCATCATAGACACAGATAAGGGAATCATTGCCTATGTAGATGAGATTCTCCTTTTCATCATACGTAAAGTCGCTCAGGTAAATGTATTCACCTGGACCGCGACCCAATTTATTGAGTACAGCATATAGCCTGTAATTGTCAAAACAGAGCAGTTTCTTGTCATCATTAGAACGGGCAAACGCCTTGTCGCCCCAGAACTTTATACCACCGATGCCGTCCATCGGAGCATCGGACTTAAGCGGATAGACCTTGAAATCGCACGCAATCTCGGTCAGGTCACCCTCATCAAGGATATCGCTGTCACTCAACACATCAACATCAAGCGGTGATGATGACGGACCGGAACATCCTACCACTGCCAATAACGGCAGCGCAAGCAAAGAAAAAAAATGTATTCTCATATTGAAAAAGTTAATTGGTTAATAGGCAAAAGTAAGTTATTTAAGTGAACCGGTGGCGCGGAAAGCATCCAGTTTCTTGAAGCAGTGGCGGTCAATTATCTCCTCCAGCTCACGGTCAAAGTTATTGCGAATCTCAATCTCAGGTCCGAACATGAAGCACTCACCGTTCTCTTTTGTATATGGATGCCACTCAGGCAAGCCCTCAACGTTGGGATTGCCGGTATGCGCAAAGTTGGCCCACGACTGTGCCATGCGGTCTGCCAGACGCAAGTCGCTTACTGACGGATCGGGCAGGTCGCGACCCGCGTGATGCAGTGTGTTGAAGCAGAAATTCAGTTCAGCTCCATGAGCTGACACATGTGTGGAAGGTGATTTCCATGTGAACATGTAATTATAGACCGGAACTGTCTTTGAAGCCGATGCGGCATCGGCAGTAATGACAGTCTTGGCACGGAACAGGTTATCTATCGACGGCAGGTCCTGCGGAACATAATCGGGCCAGGCTTTGGCCAGAGCCTCGGCATATGCATCGGTCTCATCGCCGAATGTGGCGCGAACGGCATCCTTTGCCTCATCAAGAGTCATCACTCTGTTGTACTGACCGCGCTGCAACTCATTGAATGTAGTTCCTATCACAAGAGGTATATCCTTTGAAATGTCAGCAAAATCGGGCTGGAAAGGTTGCTGAAGCAGCACTTCGCCATCGGGCACAGGACCGAATCCCCACATTATGGGAGTACCGGGAGTACGGACCAGCCCCCTTGCGGAAAGTGCCCGCTGGCCAGCCTGATAAAGACGGTCATACGGTACATCCTTTATGCGGTCAGGCTCATTATGCGGAATACCCAGTTCATCCAGAACTGCCAACCCAAGTTCCTCGGTCATTTGTTTATTGTTAACGTTCAGTATGGTTCCGCTCATGATTATTGCCTTGTGGTACAGCCCCTTGGCCGACGGCATGCACATCAGGGTGCCAACCTTGCCGCCACCTCCTGACTCACCGAATATGGTCACGTTACCCGGGTCACCGCCAAACTTTGAGATATTGTCACGAACCCATTCCAGAGCCTTAACAGCATCCATCATACCCACGTTACCGGAGTATTTGTACTTGGGATTACCGGTAGCCGAAAGGTCCAGGAATCCTACTATATTTAAACGGTGGTTAAGGCTTACCACAACCACATCCTTCTTGGCCAGGCACATACCCGGGTTCCACGCCGATGTGCCAGAGTCAAAACCGCCTCCGTGACACCAGAACATAACGGGCTTCTTTCCTTTGGTATCGGTGGTCCATACGTTCAACACGCAGCAATCCTCAGCGCTGCCCGGCTGGATGCGGCCACTCTGCAGGGACTGCGGGCCCCATTGTGTGCAATCCATAACGGTGTCCCACTTCTGGACCGGAGCAGGCGGCATACAACGCTCGGCGTGGGCGTAGGGAATGCCCTTGAACGCCATAGTACCCTCCTCATCAAATCCACGTACCTTTCCATTCGTCGTCTTGACCACAAACGGATCATTCTGGCAACTTACCAGTACCCAAACCACTGCCATCAGGGCAGTCAAGATAGTCCTCTTCATTATTTTATTACTGTAATTTTCTGTAATGGATTCTTTTAGGTTCCTGATAGCCTAATTGCTTTATCTTGTAATCCTCATACTCAGAGTACGAGCCCTCATAGAATACAACCTTAGAGTCACCTTCAAACGAGAGAATGTGTGTGCAGATGCGGTCCAGGAACCAGCGATCGTGGCTTACCACGACAGCGCAGCCTGCAAAATCATCCAGGCCCTCCTCAAGGGCACGCAGGGTATTGACATCGATATCATTTGTAGGCTCGTCAAGCAGCAGTACGTTGCCCTCTTCCTTGAGCGCCATGGCCAGTTGCAGGCGGTTACGCTCACCACCCGACAGTACGCCGCATTTTTTCTCCTGGTCTGCACCGGTAAAGTTAAAACGGCCCAGATATGCGCGGGCATTTATGTCGCGGCCGCCCATACGGATAAGTTCGTTACCGCCGCTTACCACCTGATACACGCTCTTTTCAGGGTCGATATCCTTGTGCTGCTGGTCAACGTATGCAATCTTTACGGTCTCACCTATCTCAAACGTACCCTTATCAACTTTCTCCAGCCCCATTATCAGACGGAACAGCGTAGTCTTACCGGCACCGTTGGGGCCGATGACGCCTACAATGCCGTTTGGTGGCAACGAGAAGTTCAGGTCATCAAACAGCAGCTTGTCACCGAACGCCTTGGCTACTCCCTTAGCCTCGATGACCTTGTTACCTAGGCGCGGACCGTTGGGAATGAATATCTCCAGCTTCTCCTCTTTCTGCTTGACATCCTCGTTCATAAGTTTGTCATATGAGTTCAGACGGGCCTTACCCTTAGCCTGGCGGGCCTTGGGAGCCATACGTACCCACTCCAGCTCTCGCTCCAAGGTCTTGCGACGCTTTGAAGCCTGCTTCTCCTCCAGAGCCAGACGCTGTGACTTCTGTTCAAGCCAGCTTGAGTAGTTGCCCTTCCATGGGATACCCTCGCCGCGGTCAAGCTCCAGAATCCAGCCGGCCACGTTGTCCAGGAAGTAACGGTCATGGGTTACTGCAATCACAGTACCTGCATACTGGTTAAGATGCTGCTCCAGCCACTGTATGCTCTCGGCATCCAGGTGGTTGGTAGGCTCATCCAAAAGCAGGATATCGGGCTGCTGCAACAAAAGACGGCACAGAGCTACCCGACGGCGCTCACCACCTGACAGCACACCGGTCTTCTGGTCCTCGGGCGGGCAGCGCAAGGCATCCATCGCCTGCTCCAGACGGTTGTCTATGTTCCAGGCATCGGTAGCGTCAATCATATCCTGCAGTTCAGCCTGGCGTGCCATAAGGGCATCCATCTTATCCTGATCCTCATAATACTCAGGCAGCTCAAACTTGTGGTTCACCTCATCATACTCCTTAAGGGTGTCATAAATCTGCTGTACGCCTTCCATTACCACCTCCTTCACGGTCTTGTCAGGATCCAGTTGAGGCTCCTGCGGCAGATAGCCTACGCTGTAACCGGGGCTGAACACCACCTGTCCCTGAAAACTCTTTTCAATTCCTGCGATTATCTTGAGCAGTGTGGATTTACCCGATCCGTTAAGGCCTATGATACCTATCTTGGCTCCGTAAAAGAAGCTCAGATATATATCCTTCAGAACCTGCTTGTTATTCTGGAACTGCTTGCTCACCCCCACCATGGAGAAGATGATTTTCTTGTCGTCTGCTGTTGTCTGTGCCATTTTATGATTGTTTAGTGCGAAGATAATAAAAAATGTATGGATTTGACCTAAAACGACTGAGACACTGAGACGCTGAAACAGATAAAAATGTTAAAAAGTAAAATTTACTTGGAAGTTGGTAAAGCATGCTTTACTTTTGTCGCATCAAACTTTACAGAAATGAAAGATTACAAAAGACATTTGACTTTGCTGCCACACAAATGGCAGGTAGTGGGATTCGTAATGCTGGTTGTTGTTGTGGTGTGCTTTGTGCCATTCTATTTCCTACAGCAACAATACAGTCATGAATTGTGGCCGATATATCTATATCTGGCTGGAGATTTTGTGCTTAGTGCTGCACTACTGATGATATGTCTTTCAAAGGAGAAAGTGGAGGACGAATACATAATGTCTGTCCGGTTTCGCGCATTGACAATAGTGGCCATCATATTCTTCATTGCAAATGTGTTAAGCGAAATGGTGTATGGACGGTTGCTGCCCTTCATGATTAAAGACCATTTTGAGTATCATTGGTCGGATATATATTTTAAGAATGGGGAAATAGGCCGATGGACAGTTATTGGTTACGTCACCAGATGGGTCAATTATCTGCTGTCCATAAACCTGATACAGTTTATCTATATCCTGATTCTCAAAATTATGGTACGTCTTGGAAAGGGCAATATCATGAAGTCATACCTACTCCCGCACAGGTATAAAAAAGTGGGATGGTGGCTCCTGGTTGTTTCCGCTTTGCTTATTCCTGTCTCGCTTAAGGTTATGAACGACGTCTTGGATTGGGGAAACGGAAGTCCAGACACAAGCGGGAAGTATCTTGCCGTGAGCCGTGTGATTGTGCTGCTCACATGCATAGCGGTATTCCTGGTATGCATGAGCAAGGAGGAGTATGAGGATGAGTATATACGTAGTATCAGAGCACGTGTACTGGCATACTTTGTCATATTCTATGTGATAATATCCTTTATAGTACGGCATTATGGAAATATCGCCATATTTGCTATGGATCTGACGGAAATAAAAGAGATAGAGTTGCTGTATCACATTGGACGGTTTATGGTATGGACACCTCTTGCAGCTATCCTATATGCGATTGTGCTAAAAAGAGTATTATCAAAAAATGTAAAGGAGAGCAGCAATAATGAAGAATAACATACGTGTAGAGAGGGCTATACTACGTATTTCCCAGCAGGATCTGGCAAATGCCATAGGCGTATCACGCCAGACGATATTCGCCATTGAGAACGGTAAGTTCATCCCTTCAACAGAGCTTGCATTGAAGCTGTCTGCATACTTTGGAAAGAGCGTGAATGATCTGTTCCAGCTTTAAAAAGCGACAGGTTTACCAGTTCCGGTTCAGGATGTATGGAACACCCGATGCGGTGATCCCCGCTCCGCTTATTGTGAACCGGCGGGTGAAGGTGCTGTTGTAGAACTCTACGCGGGCGCGGCCATCTTCATCGGTTATCACGTTGGGGTTCCAGTAGATGGTGCGGCGAGTATCTAAATTGCCTTCTATCGGACCATCGGGATACTGCGGTGAGTAGAACTCCAGGGTCCTGGTGAAACCCTTGACGGTAGTGGTAC
>JAEEGL015186665.1_pt1 | contig 22965 bp, 22 predicted proteins | sample 9134231 | NCBI WGS metagenome assembly JAEEGL01 (sample SAMN16246548, study PRJNA631951) | gut metagenome | biome: gut microbiome; feature: rumen; material: fiber-attached | host: Bos | place: Iran: Karaj | collected 2018-10 | reverse complement strand
TCCAGATCGGGCGTAATCAGAAACAGCAGCATGTGTATCACCAGAAACACCGCGAACGCGGCGCAGATACACATACACACAAGCGTGGTATAATTGCGCTTGCCGGAGGTGGGCAGCGCGTGATTGTTTGCAGTTGGCAGTTTCATAGCTCGTTCCTTTTAAAATCTGAAATACAAAAACGGGTTATACGTATCGCTGACAAGGCTGACCACGCACAGCGCGAAAACGGCGGCGTAGCCCAGCGCCTGCAGCGCCAGTCGGATGTTGGAGTTGCGCAGCTTCGGGAACTTGCGGAAATAGCCGAGCGCGCTGCAGCTCATCACCGCGAACGGCAGCAGGTTCGACAGCAGCAGATAGCCCGTGGTGCTGTCCCAGAGTCCGCCGGTGCCGATCATGGCGCCCAGATACTTTGCCGCGCCGGAGAAGCTTTCGGCAGAGAAGAACACCCAGCCGACAATCACAATCAGCATCGTCAGCAGCCGTTTTGCCCAGTAGGGCAGCTTCTCCACAAGATTGCCGAAAACGTACTTTTCAAGCACCAGCAAAATGCCGTAATATGCGCCCCACGCCACGAAGTTCCAAGCCGCGCCGTGCCACAGACCGGTGAGGGACCAGACAATCAGCAGATTGATAATCGTGCGTGCGGTGCCTTTGCGGTTGCCGCCGAGCGGAATATACACATAGTCGCGGAACCAGGTGGACAGCGAAATGTGCCAGCGCGACCAGAAGTCCTTGATGGAGGCCGCGGTATAGGGGAAGTTAAAGTTCTGCACAAAGTCGAAGCCGAACATTTTGCCCAGACCGATGGCCATATCGGAATAGCCCGAAAAGTCAAAATAGATCTGCAGCGTGTAGCACAGAATGCCGAACCACGCGGTGAGCATGCCGACCGAGGAAATATCGCGCGATGTGATCTCGGTATATACCGCGCCGATCGTGTTGGCAAACAGAACCTTCTTGCCGAGACCGCGCGCAAAAAACAGCACGCCGGCGGCAAATTTGCGCACACCGATCTTCCGGTTCCGCAGCTGACGCTCAATGTCGCCGTACTGCACGATGGGACCGGCAATCAGCTGCGGGAACATCGTGATGTAGGTTGCAAACGACAGCAGACTTTTCTGTGCGGCGCACTTGCCGCGATAGACGTCGATGACGTAGGAAAGAATCTGGAACGTATAGAACGAAATGCCGATCGGCAGCGAAATCTGCGCGGCCTGAATCTGTGCGTGGAACAGATGGTTGAGGTTGTCAATCAAAAACGGATAGTACTTGAAGAAGCCCAGCACCAGCAGATTGAATACAACCGCGGCAACAAAGATGCGTTTGCGCTGCTGCGGACGCTGCCTGAGCGCGTCCAGATCCAGACCGATATTATAGTTGAAGTAGATGCTGATCAGCATCAGCAGAATATAGACCGGCTCACCCCATGCATAAAACACGAGGCTGGAAAGACACAGCACGGCGTTTTTCTTTGTGATCTCCATCTGCGGCTGTTTTTTGAACAGCGGCAAAAAATAGAAAAGCAGAACGACCGGCAGGAATACAAACAAAAAGGTTGCACTGCTGAATAACATGAACGAAACTCCTTCAGGTTAAAATCTTATGGAAAGGGGATTAGAGGGCTTTTTTAAACGCGCGCACTGCGGCGTCCGGCGTATCCGACACCACAAACAGCACAAAGCCGCCGCGCGAGAGCAGCTCGTGTTTTTCCAGATAGCCGCTTTGCTCGGGCGCATAGCCGCTGAACAGCTCCGTCTTGTCGTCCACACGGGTACGAATCTTTTCAAGCAGCGTCTGCTCGTCGCTTTCCTCCGACAGATGCACCAGCAGAATTTCCCGCACCTCCATAATGGAATCGGATGCGAGATAGCCCACGTAATCAAACGTGCGCGGGTCAATGCCGAATTCCTTCTTGATCCGCTCGTCCTTGCAGACGGCGAGCCCTTCGGTATCCACCGCAGACTGCACGGCTTCAAAAACCGCCTGCGGATCGGCGGCGCTTTCCTTGTCCTGCGTCATCAGCAAAAGGACGAACACAAGCAAAACGAGGACACACAGCCCCTCTTTGATTCTTCGTTGTTTCATGCGCCGATCTCCAGTTCTCTGATCAAATACACCAGCCAGTAGTTGCGATAGAACGAGGCGGAAAGGTGAATGCCGTCCGCACCGTAAAATTCATTGTGTCCCTGAAACACACTCGCGGAATCGAGTGCCTCCACGCCGACGCTCTGGCACATTTCGCGCAGCGCTTTGTTGTAAGCGTCAATGCGTCCGAACTGTGCCTGCGTTGCCTTGTTCCGGTCCACAGGGAACAGCAGCGATACGATCACACGCGTGTTGGGCATCAGGCTCTTGATCTGTTCCAGCAGCGACGTGTAGCGGCGGATAAACGTGTTCAGCTGCGCGTCGCGTGTGTCGATCATGTTGAGCCCGTAGTGCAGCAGCAAAATCGGCGGATGTTTGGCGGCAATGGCAGACAGGTTGCTTTCCAGATGGGAAAGACTCGCCGACACTTCCGCAAAGATATGGCTGGAATTGAGAATGCCGTAAACGTCAAGTCCCGCCATAAGCGAATCGCCGGCAATATACAGATCCGACAGCGCCTTGCGGTAGGTCAGCTTGCCGGCCTGGATGAGATTGATGATTTCCTGCGTCTTTAGCGCGCGGCTTTCCTGCGCCAGCTTTTCCAGTCGCTGCTGCTCCACCTGCGCGACCTTTTGCTGCACCGTGTCCACGTTCACGTTGTCATAGCTTTGCAGCAATGCGCGCCCGGCGTCAAGATCAATATTCTTCGGCGCACGGTAAGAGCGCGAAATAAAAAATCCGGTCAGTGGAATCAGAGAAAGCACGGCCAGACAAACGACGACCAAAAAGAATCTTTTCAAAAAAATAACCTCCGCATAAGGGAACTTTTAAAATAGACGTGTATATCATAATACTTGTCGAAATCGAAGTCAATATGTCAAAAGTGTTTTTTGAAAATTTTAGAAAAGAGACAAAAAACAGTGCGTTTTCTGCCTCTTTTTTATCTCTTTTTCTCATGCCGCCGGCGCTGACTTTTCCCGCAGGTTTGACACACGGCAAAAAAGGTGCTATGATGAAGAAAACAGGCGGCTGCAGGGAAGCGAAAACCCGGAAAACCACGTATTCCGGACGGAGAAAAAAAGTTAGATTTTGTGGCGTCTGTGCAGCAAAAACACGAAGCCGGTGCGTCTTATGCCGGTGCTGTCCAAACGTCCCGGCGCCTACGGTCCCGGCCACTGCAGCTTTCTTCGTTCCGCCGACGGTACAGCGGATTACATTGTCTATCACGCCAATGTGAAATCCGGCACCGGCTGGAACGGTCGCACGATCCGTGTGCAGCCCTTTGTCTGGGTGTGCGGCTTTCCGGTTTTCGGGCGTCCGTTTTTGCCGGGCGAAGCAATATTTGTATAATCCTGACCGCAACAAAAAAGCAGAGCGCTTTTCGCGCTCTGTTTTTCTATTGGCTGTGTTACAGCTCCAGCTGTGTGCCGCAGCTGATATACCCGATATTCTCATGCCGCGTATGCAAAAAGTCGTAGCCTTTTTTGCCTGTACAGTGGCAGGTGTAAAACCGGATGTCTTTGTATGCGCCGAGCGCATCTGCCAGCGTTTCCAGCTGTGCCTGCGACACGGTTTTGCGCCTGGCCGGATTATAGATGTGAAAGCCGCCGATGCAGACCTGCGGCCGGCAGCCGGGCACACTTTCCAGAATGCTCAGCACGCCGCTGTGTGCGCAGCCCATAAACAGCACGTCCTGCGTGTCCCGAATCAGCAGATTCTGCTCGTGCCGGAAGTCATCCGGTCCGTCTTTGGAAAACAGCGATGCGTTCGCTTCGGAGCGGAACGTGTCCGGCACGTGCGACACAAACAGCGTCAGCTCGTCGTCAATGGTGTAATCGCCGTCCAGCAGCACGAGCTGCGGATGCGACGCCAGGCTTTTGTCGAGTCCGATATCAATCTTCGCAAGCAGCACCTTGGAATAGTGCGGCAGAAACGCGGACCGCTGGATATAGACCTTCGCCGTTTGGTTCACTTCCAGAAACTGCCGCAGCGCGCCGCCGTGGTCGTAGTGTCCGTGCGAAATGACAACGGTATCTACCGTTTTGAGATCGACGCCCAGCTTTTTCGCGTTTTCAAAAACAGTTTTGTCCGGTCCGAGATCAAACAGCAGCTTGTGCTTGGCTGTCTCCACGTAAAACGACAGTCCGTGCACGGACCTGACGTCGCCGCCGGACGTGTTTTCCACCAGTGTCAGAATCTTCATTCTGTGTCACCACCTTGTTTTGGTTGTTTGATGTTCAGAAGTTGAAGGAATTGTAGCCCCAGTGGTCCACTTCCTCATACTTGACGTAGATCTGTTCGCCGGAAATGTCCAGCGTGTCGGAGATAATCTCGCACACGGCTTTGGTCATATCGTCATACTGGTCCGCACTCGCTTTGCCAAACAGCGAGATCTCCACATAGGCAATGCCCTCGCTGTTGTCGCCGCGGAACCAGAGCCGGCAGTTGTCTTCCACTTCTACCATCAGCCACGCTTCGCCTTTGCCGAGGTTGGTGATCGCCTGACCGAGTTTTGATTTGATGGTTTTTCCCTGCTCGGGGGAAACCGAAACGGATGTTCTGGTATGGATATATGGCATAATAGCAGCCTCCTCAGATTCTTTTTTCCCTATTGTAGCACGTTTGATTGTAAAAATCCATAGATTCTTCCGCTTTTCTTGCATTTCTCGATTGACCTTTTTGCTCGTTTATAGTATAATACAACGGATAAGCAATATCTTGTCACACGAAAGGAGACTAAATCCGTTATGGATGACCCCGGAAGTTTATCCGCACAACTGACCCTGCTGGCGGTGGATGGCGTCAAAGAACTGCCCTGGAAGCTGGTTCTTCTGTTTTTGCTCATCATCGTCAACGCCTTTTTTGCCATGAGTGAAATTGCAATCATTTCCCTCAACGACAACATGATTGAAAAGCTGGCAGAAGAAGGCCACAAGAAAGCGAAAAAGGTCAAGAAGCTGACCGACAATCCGTCCAACTTTCTTTCCACGATTCAGATCGGCGTCACACTGGCCGGCTTTCTGACGTCCGCGTCTGCGGCAACAAGCTTTGCAGATCTGCTGACAGCGGCGTTTCTCAAGCTCGGAACAGGGATTCCCGAAAGCGTGATTAAAAGCGTGTCCGTGGTGCTGATCACGATCATCATCTCGTTCTTTTCTCTGGTGCTCGGCGAACTTGCGCCCAAACGCATTGCCATGCAGAAGAGCGAACGGATCGCCTATGCCGTATCCGGCTTTTTGCTGGTGTTCAAAAAGCTGATGAGCCCGTTTGTCCGGGTCCTGTCGGCATCCACAAATCTTGTGGTGCGTCTGTTCGGTCTCGACCCCAACGCCAACGAAGAGGTTGTCACCGAGGAAGAAATCCGCATGATGGTGGACGTGGGGCAGGAGAAAGGCGTCATTGAAGACCAGCAGAAGGAAATGATCGACAATATCTTCGACTTCGACGATATCGACGTGTCCGACATCATGACTCACCGGACCGACATGATTGCGGTGGAGGATACCGACTCGCTCAAGGACGTTGTCAAAGCGTCCATCGACGGCGGCGTTTCGCGGATTCCGGTGTTCCACGAGGACCCCGACAACATCATCGGCATCGTATATATCAAGGATCTGCTGCAATATATTTCCACCTCGCTGCCCAAAGACAAGGGTCCCAAGGACGTGATGCGCAAAGCGTATTACGTGCCGTTCTCCAAAAACTGCGGCGAGCTGTTCAACGAGATGTGCGAAAAGCGTGTGCAGATGGCAGTTGTTGTGGATGAATACGGCGGCACGGCGGGCATCGTGACGATGGAGGATCTGCTCGAAGCAATCGTCGGCAACATCCAGGATGAATACGACAATGAAGATGAGGAAATCATTACCGTGAAAGATAACCTGTTCACCATCGACGGTACCACCGCGATTGAAGAGGTCAACGAGCTGGTGAACGACGTGATTCCGGAGGGCGACTATGAAACGCTCGGCGGCTTCATCATCAGTCAGCTCGGCTATCTGCCGAAAAACGGCGACATGAGCCAGGTGGAATATAAAAATGTCAAGCTCACCGTGCTGGGCGTGGAAGACCGCCGGATCGGCAAGGTCCGTGTGGAAGTGCTGCCCAAGCCCGAGCCGGAGGAGGACGATTAAAGCAAGAGAGACAGCCGTGCGCTGTCTCTTCTTTTTATACTATATATTAAGAAATATTAAGCCCTTTAAGTTTTGTTTAAAGTATGCCTGCTATCCTATAGCAAATCAATTTGATACTCTCTTTTTTTCATTTCCCCTCCTGTTTGTCCGGTGACCTCCTCACGTTTCATGTTTTGCCGGGCAAACAAAAAGAAGCCCTTGGACTTGCGTCTGAGGGCATCTTTTTTGCTTCGTTTATTCACACAGTCCGTAGCTTTGCGCCAGCGCATGGAAGGCGGGGAGCGAACGCTCAATCATTTCCGTAGCCACGCAGTAGCTGATGCGCACGTAACCCGGGAAGCCGAACGAATCGCTGGGCACGAGCAGCAGCTCAAACTGCTTCGCTTTTTCGCAGAACGCCGCGGCGTCCGGTTCGGGCGAGCGCAAAAACAGATAGAACGCGCCGTCGGGCTTTGCAACCGAAAAGCCGTCCTTTGCAAACGCCTGCATCAGCAGATCCCGGTTGCGCTGATAGATGCTGATGTCCGACGTCTGCCCGAGGCAGGCAGGCACCAGGAACTGGAACAGGCTCGGCGCGCAGACGTAGCCCAGCGCACGACTTGCACCGCAGACCGCTTTATAGATTTCCCCTGTGGGATCGGCATCTCTCGGCACCAGAATATAGCCGATGCGGTCGCCGGGGAGCGAAAGCGATTTGCTGAACGAATAGCAGACGATCGTGTTGGCATAGTATTTCGTTAAAAACGGCACAGTGATATCTCCGTAGACCAGCTCACGATACGGCTCGTCGGAAACCAGGAAGATCGGGTGTTTGTACTGGGTCTGCTTTTCTTTAAGAAATGCACACAACTTCAAAATGTTTTCTTCCGAAATCACCACGCCCGAAGGGTTGTTTGGCGAATTGACAACGATGGCTTTCACCTTTTCGTCAAACGCTTTTTCCAGCGCGTCAAAGTCCAGCTGCAGATCGCTCTCGCGGCACTTGACCACGACCGGTTCCATACCGGCACTTTTGGCAAACACGCTGTATTCGGGAAAGAACGGCGCGAGCAGCACGATTTTATCGCCGTTTTCGCTGAGCGCCTTAAACGTAATCGACAGCGACGCTGCCGCACCTGCGGTCATATAAAACTCCGCCGCGGTAAACGCGGTGCCGTGTGTGGCGTTGAGATGATCCGCAATTGCCTGGCGCACGCCCTGATCGCCGATGGCGGAGGTGTAGCCGTGCAGCATGGTCGGTTCCATGGTGTCGCACAGCTGTTTGATCGTTTCGTTGACCACCGGCGGCGCAGGCACACTCGGGTTGCCGAGCGAGAAGTCAAATACGTGCTCCGCGCCGATCTGCGCCTTTCTCAGCTTGCCGTATTCAAAGATCTCGCGAATGACCGACGGCTGCGCGCCGAGCGCATACATTTCTTTGGAAAACATCCAATCACCTGTTTCATTCAAAGTTATGCCATATTATACCCCAAGAAACGCGGCGCGTCAACCGCTTCAGCGTGAAAAAGTGTGCCGCGGCGGCAGGAAAACGGCGCTTTGCAGACAGAAACGGTTTGAAAAGTTGACCAATTAAAAAAAATGTGCTAAGATAAGAAAAACTTTTCCTTCCGGAAAAAAGGGGGCGTTCGATGAGACGGCATGTCAAATGGATTCTGCTGTGTGTGCTGCTGCTTGCGGTTGCGCTGTTTGCCGCCGTCAGTCTCCTGCACGACAGCGAAATGCTGCTCGATGTCTCACGTTCCAACCGACCGGCGGCAACCACCCGGGTGCGCGAAACCTATCCCGAGACCGCAGAGCGTACGTTTTTGCCGAACGACGGCACCGTGCGCCCGGTTGGCAGAACCCTGTTCGACGGCACAACGCGCTGGTTTTCGCTTTCGGGCTGCGGAGTGGAATTTTCCTGCGTTGCCGAATGGGCGGATATCACGCTGACCGTGGCGTCGTCTTATGCCGTGGTCTATCATCACCGACCGCGCGTGGCTGTGTTTGTCAACGGCACGCCGGCGGCAGATGAGATTCTGGATGATGCGGAGACCACGATTCATGTCGATCTGCCCTCCGCCTCGGAGGAATCGGTGATCCGGGTCATCAAGCTGTCGGAATCCATGTATTCCTGCGTTGGGGTGTCTGCCGTCAGCGTGATGTCCAACGCTGCCGTGACCCCTACGCCGCAGCCGGATATGCTGCTGGAATTCATCGGCGATTCCATCACGGCCGGCTACGGACTGGACGCGGAAAGCGAATACAGTTCGTTTTCCACCCGCACGGAAAACTATATGGAAACCTACGCCTATCTGACAGCGCAGGCGCTCGGCGCGGAGAGCTATGCCGTCGCTTATTCTGGCTACGGGGTGCTCAGCGCGTTCACCAACAACGGCGTGATCCGACCGGATCTGGTGCTGTCCAAGCGCTACGGCAAAACGCTGACCAATCTGATCTTGGAAGACGGGCAGAGCGACGACTGGACGTTTGAAAAGCCCAAGCCGACACAGATCGTCATCAACCTCGGCACCAACGATGCGTCCTATTGCTATACGGCGGAACGCCGCGCCGCGTTTGTGCGCGCATATGTGGAGCTGCTGCAGCAGGTGCGTGTCAGCAATGAGGGCGTGCCGATCATCTGTGTGCTCGGCGATATGAACGCCGCCATGATGCCATATATCGAAAAAGCGGTTTCCGACTACCGGATGGAAACAGGGGACACCCTCGTAATCAGCACGCCGCTGACCTTTCAAATGGAAACGCTCGGCAGCACGATCGACGGGCATCCTAACCGTGATTCCAACAAGCTCGCTGCCGAAACGCTGACAGCTTTCCTCTGGCAGACGTCGCTCGGCACGGCGCCGGTCAACGCGGCTGACTGAAGCTCAGTCTCATATATGGAAAAAGAACGCCCCGGCGGGCGTTCTTTTTTGATGGCTCCGGTCTTTACAGTCCGGAGTTGTCATACGCGAAGCAGACCGGCGGACGGTACGACACCGAAATGCGCCCGTCTGCCTGCGGCAAAAAGCCGTAAATCGCCTGGTCGGCAAAGTACATCCGCTGTGCCGGCACAAGCTTCCTGAACGTGGCATACGACGGATACACGTCAACCGTACGGCTCATAGACTGCGGACACATCACGTACTGCGGCGCAATGACGGGATACAGCTCTGTCAGGTTGTTATACATGTGGTGTGCCGCCTGCAGCACATCGGCATGCAGCATCTGCCCGTCGTAACAGCGCAGCAGCTCCTGCTGCACAAGCTGATTGCTGTCACCCAGAAACAGGAAGGTCTTGCCGCCGAGTGTCAGTTTCAGCACGCTGCAGCAGTCGTTTGCGTTCGTGGCAGGCAATGCAGCGTCTTCTGCGGAAATCAGCTGCTCGTGGGTATACAGAATCTCGAATCTGGCGTCGAGAAAAGAAAACGCATAGCCGGTGCGGCATTTGACGTACTGCAGATCCGGATAGTATTTCACCAGCAGATTGCGCAGCTTGTCGACCCGGTTGGCATAAGGCAGTACCTTGTGCGACTGGTAGTTGAACATCACGCGTTCCAGCTCCAGTTCTCGGTAATGCTTGTGGATCACCTTATAGAAAAAGTCGATATGATCTGCGTGGCAGTGGGTGCCGTACCACATGGCAATCTGCATCCGGGTGCCGGCGCCTCTGCCGGTGATCTCGCGCAAAAAGCGGATAAACGCTTCGATATTGGCGTTGGCACACTGGTGCGGCGCGCCGCCGTCAATGATCACGAGTTTGCCGTCGGGGAGCACAATGACATAGAGCATACCGTTTTTGGCATAAAGCTCGGCGTCGCTGTGGGCGCTGTCGTAATAGGGAAGACTGTATTGATATACACCGGGCTGCAGCCGGAAGTCGCGCGGCGGCACGTTTGTTTCTGCCGGTGCGGTCACAACGTCGCTGTGCGCAGGCAGCGGCATGGCGGCAGGCGCGTTGGCTTCGTTGATCTGTGTCTCCTGCGGGTCGATCGGTTCGCTTTCAAACGGTTCGGTCGGCGTGTCAGGAACTGTGACCGGGGGCTGCGGCACACTTTGCGAATAGCCGAACCGGTCAAGCGGCACCGTGTTGCAGCAGTCGTCAATCACGCGGGTAATCCCGGTTTTTTCGTCAAAGCAAAGGTACACGCGCTGCGCATCCTTTTCATAGGCGCGGACAACCAGACCCGCAAGACGGTTTTCGAACGTTTGCCGCCAGCCTTCGCGCTGCAGCCGGGCGGCATAGTTGTCTGCGTCCTGCAAGGTGGTGCTGCGGACAAGCTGCATGCTGCTCGTCTGCTGCGGTTCCTTCAGCACTTCGTTTTCCAGCCCCGTGCCGGTGTCATAAAGCGTTTCGCAGTATTGCCCGGCTTCATACGCCGGCACGTCCAGCAGCCACTGTCCGTGGTTCACCGGCAGATCCGGCTTTGCCGCCAGCCCGAAGAACGATGCAATCGTCAGAAAAAACGAGCTGATCGCACTGATAATCCGTTTCAAAAAATCAGACATAGATGCTTCCTTTATGCTTGGCTGTGTCTCAGACCCACTTCAGCTTATACATGACCTCGGCGCCGAGCAGCGAGAGGATGACGCCGATGAAGATCAGAATGCCGATCTGGATGCTGCCTGCGAACACCAGAATCAGCGAAATTGCAACGATCGGGAAGATGGCGATCTTCCAGTGCTTGGCAAGATAGGTTGCGGCAAGTGCACCGAAAATGGTGTAGGTCACCTGTTTGAACGCCGGCGCGAGCGTTTCGGACTGCATGAATCTGGTGAAGCCCGGATTAAACGCAAAGACCAGCACAAACACGGCAATGATGATTGTGGTGGTAATGGCGGAGGCAGCGATGGAGATCGTGGAGATCACTTCGCCCTCTTCGGAATTGGCGCGTACCTTTGCGCTCTCCATCGCGCTGAGCGCGCAGGGCAGCTTGAGGTTCACGATATTGCCGGTCAGGAACGACAGATAGGTGCCGCCGGCGCCGAGCAGCGGCGCATATGCCAGCACTTCCACCACGCCGGTGGGATAATACAGCAACGCAATGGCGCCGAAGGCTTTGCCCACAACGCCGAGATCCGGCCACGCTTTCAGATGCAGCGACATCAGTGTGGGGACGGTCAGCATCACGATCAGTGCCGCAATGCACCAGATCCTGCCGGACAGATGCACGGAATCAAGATAGGTTCTTTTTTTCTCCATCATCAATACCTCCATTCAATCGCCGCAAGATCCGGCGCATAGGTTGAAAGCAGGACGATCACTCCCATCGAGAGCAGCATGGCAAGCGGCATGGCAAACGCGTCCAGCCATTTCCACTGCAGCTTTTTGTTGAGCAGCGTCAGAAGCAGCATGAAGACCACGGAGGAGATAATCGCCGTAATCGACAGGATGCCCGCGCCGTCGCCCACAACGGCGTTGATTTTTTCGCCCGCTTCGTTGATCTGCACTTCGCCGATGCCGGCAATGCCGCGTCCGAGGAAGGCGGCAATCAGACCGATGAATGCCGCGGCGCTCATCAGATCCGCCCATTTGGCGTTTTTGTTGACCGTGCCGGACACCTTGCTCTGCACCTTTTTGAGAATGATCGGAATGAGAATCAGCGGCAGAATGCAGCCGAGCGACATGACCCACGCCACAGCGGTAAAGATCTTCGGGTCGGTGATGTCGCGCCCGATGCCGCCTGCAAGCCCTGCAGTGTCGATGGCAGCCTCCGCGGCGGGCACCTCATATTGAATGGCGCCGATGACCGACAGGCGGATCCACGGCAGCACGTAGCCGAGCGCCACCGACAAAACCAGCACCGTCACGGCGATGCTGATGGCAGGCGCGATGGAAAAGACCGCGCTGGAGGTGATCGTGTTTTTGATCGTTTCCTTCGACAGACCGATCTCTTTGCCGCGTTTGACCGCGCGCAGCAAAAAGAATACCGACTGCGCAACAACGAACGCGATAACGCCGACTGCGATCAGAAACATGAAGGAATCTGACTTGAAATCCTGAAACATAGGCGGATCTCCTTTCAAATTGGTATGCATTCATCATAGCATTTTCCGCGCGCTTTCGTCAATAAAAATCTTTTGATTTTCATAAAAATGTTTGCCTGTCGCCGCAGACTGTGCTATAATAGCAACCGGAGTATGAAAAAGGGAGGCAGCAACGTGAAACGCAACAACGACAAACGAAAACGCGAGGCGGACCCGCCGCGTGTGATTGCGCTGAGCTTTCTCGGCATGATCGCCGCCGGCACGCTCTTGTTTTTGCTGCCGTGCATGACACGTGACGGCAAAGGGCTTGCGCCGATGGAGGCGCTGTTCACCGCCACCTCGTCGGTCTGCGTCACGGGTCTGACGCTGATTGACCCGGTGCTGAAGCTGACAATCTGGGGGCAGATGCTGCTGCTGTGTCTCATTGAACTCGGCGGACTGTCCATGGTGACGTTTGCCACGTTTTTCGTCTTTCTTTTCAAAAAGCGCTCCGGTCTGCGTTCTCTGCGGCTGGCGCAGGAATACACCAACCTCGATTCCATGAGCCAGGTCAAGCCCCTGGTGCGCACCATTGTGCTGACCACGGGCGGCTGTCAGCTGTTCGGCGCACTGGTGCTGTGTCTGCATTTCGTGCCGCTGATGGGGCTCAAGGGCGCGTGGGTGTCGCTGTTTACGGCGGTCTCCGCCTATTGCAACGCCGGGTTTGATCTGTTCGGCACCATCGAACCGTTCGGCTCGCTCCAGTCGTTCAACGGCACGCCGCTCGTGATGTATACCGTAATGGCGCTGATTGTGACGGGCGGACTCGGATTTTACGTGTTCTATGACCTTCTGACCTGCCGGAAAACCGGCAGCTTGAGCCTACATACGCGAACGGTCGGCTGGTTCGTGCTGATTCTGATTCTCTACGGCTTTGTCCATGTGTTCACTCTCGAATATAACAATCCCGCAACGCTCGGCAATCTGCCGCTTTCCCAAAAGATCACAGCGGCACTGTTCCAGTCGATCACGACCCGCACGGCAGGGTTTGCTTCGGTCGATATGAACGCGCTGCACGATCTGACAAAATTCGGCATGATTCTGCTGATGTTTATCGGTGCGGGCAGCGGCTCCACCGGCGGCGGCGTCAAGATTACGACCTTTGCCGTGCTGGTGATGAGTATCGTTTCGGTGCTGCGCGGGCAGAAGGATACCGTCATTTTCCGCCGCCGCGTCGACCGCACCGTGGTCAACAAGGCGCTGGCGGTCTCGCTGTTGGGCATTCTGGCTGTTTATCTCACGGCGTTTGTTCTGCTGCTGGACGTGCCCGACGCCGGCGGTGTGCGCGTGCTGTTTGAATCGGTTTCCGCGTTTTCCACTTGCGGACTTTCCTGCGGTGTCACCGCGTCGTGCGGGGTTGCCGGACATCTGGCACTCGTGTTCGCCATGTTTGTCGGACGTATCGGTCCGGTGTGCTTTGTGGTCGCGCTGGGCGACCGTGAGGAAACGCGCGGCGAAGAGGTTTTGCCCGAAGGACGCATCATGGTCGGTTAACGAATAGTTTTCACCGCTTCGTCATATAGATGAAGCGGTGATGTTATGGAAGAGACCAGACGTGCGCCGAGACAGGCGCCCGACCATCTGAAAGAGAAAGAGCGCGACTGGTATTTGTTTGTCACGCTCAGTCAATGCCTGTGCTGTTTGTGTGCGCTGTTGCTGCTGTTTTTCTGCTCCCGCGGCAATTCCTCCCGTGCGCAGGGGCTGCGTGCCGACTGGGCGCAGCTGCTTTCGCGCAGCTGGACGGTGGAAGACGTTCGCGGCGCTGTGGACGTGCTGCGGGAATACTGGACGCCGCAGGGAGAAACCGCTCCCGTGATGGCGCAGCCGGACGAAGCAACCACCGAGTCGCCGTCTGCGCCGGCAGCCTCAACCGAAAACGCGGCGCCTGAGACTGCAGAAGATACCGCGGACGAATCAGCTTCGCCCGATACCGAAAACGCGCAAACACAGCCGACAACGCCGGAAACAACGGCACTCTCTGCTGCCGGCGGCAGCGACCAGAGCGGAAAGGCGGCGCAGAAAAACACCTCCTTTTCGCCGTCTGCCGTCACGGTGCCGATCACACGTCCTGTTGCGGGCGGACGCTACAGCTCCTATTTCGGCTACCGCAACAATCCGATCACGCACCGCTACGCGTTTCATACCGGACTTGATATCGCCGTGCCGACCGGGACCGCCATCCGCGCGGCATACGGCGGCACCGTTCGTCTCGTGGGGGAAGATGACCGCAGCGGCAAATATGTTACCATTACCCATGACGACGGTTACGAGACCTTCTACTGTCACTGCAGCGAAACGCTGGTGACGCAGGGCACGGTTGTGCGCGCGGGGGAGGCTGTGGCAAAGGTCGGTGCCACCGGCTGGGCAACCGGACCGCATCTGCATTTCGAGATCCGCAAGAACGGCACAAAGCTCGACCCGCTGCAGATTCTGGAACGTGACGCTTGAGTTTCGCTCGTTCCGGCTGCGTCTCGGCTTTTCTTTTTTTGCCGTTGTTTGTCTGATGCTGCTGTCGGCGGGCGGCACCACCGCACTGCTGTGCTTCGGCTCTGCAATGCTGCATGAGTGCGGACATTTGCTGCCTTTGTGGGCGTTCGGCGCCGGGGTGGAGGAAGTCTCGTTCGGCGCCGGCGGCATCGTAATCGTGCGCGGGCGGGGCACGTTCTGCGGCGTTTGGAAGGAATGCCTGATCGCGCTCGGCGGAATTTTTGTCAATTGCCTGTTGTGTTTCGCTGCCGCTTTGTGGTATGATATAGAAAGAACGCAAACGGCACTGGTGCTGCTGGTTGTCAACGGTGCGCTCGCGCTGCTGAACATGCTGCCGGTGCAAAGCCTCGATTTCTGGCGGGTGCTCGTGCTCTTGTGCGGGCATCACGGCATCCAAGCGTGCGACCTTCTGCTGCGGCGCGTGTCGCTCGGTGCGGTTGTCGCGTTTGCGCTGCTTTGCGCGGCGCTGACGGTCTGCGGCGTGCGCAACCCGAGCCTGTGGGCAGTTTGCGGCTATTTGATGTATTTACATTGGAAACGGAGTTAGAAAAACATGTATCCGAAAGAAGTGGAAAATCTGCTGCCGCTCGTGCAAAAGCCGGGTCGCTATACCGGCGGAGAGCTCAACAGCATTATCAAGGATAAAAACAGCGTCTCGCTGCGCTACGCGTTCTGCTTCCCCGACAGCTATGAGATCGGCATGTCGCACCTCGGCATCAAGATTCTCTATGCTGTCGCCAACGCGCGGGACGACGTCTGGTGCGAACGCGTGTTTGCGCCGTGGCACGACATGGAAGCCGAAATGCGCCGTCACGGCGTGCCGCTGTATGCGCTGGAAAGCGGCGATCCAGTGAAGGATTTCGATCTGATCGGCTTCACCCTGATGTATGAGTTGTGCTATACCAACGTGCTCAATATGCTCGATCTTGCCGGGCTGCCCGTGCGTGCGGCGGACCGCCATGATCTCACGCCGATTGTGGTCGGCGGCGGCGCGTGCGCCTGCAACCCGGAGCCGATGGCGGAGTTTTTCGACGTCTTTTCGCTCGGCGAAGGGGAGGAGATGTATGAAGATTTCTTCGACCTGCTCAAGCAGTATAAAGCCGAAGGGCGCAGTAAGCGTGAATTCCTGCTTGCCGTATCGAAACTCCCGGGCTTCTATGTGCCGAGTCTGTACGACGTCAGCTATCACGACGACGGCACCGTGCAGGCGGTCACACCCAAAGACGGCGCACCGGCAACCATTCAGAAGCAGATCATCTCCGATTTTGACCATGTGCAATATCCCGACAAATTCGTTGTACCCTATCTGGAAGTGGTCCACGACCGCGTGACCCACGAGATCATGCGCGGCTGCATCCGCGGCTGCCGCTTCTGCCAGGCGGGCTTCCTGTATCGCCCGATCCGCGAAAAATCGCCCGACACCATCAACGACCAGTGCCGTGCGCTGTGCGACGCAACCGGCTATGACGAAATCTCGCTGTCGTCGCTGTCCACCAGCGACTATACCGGGCTTGAAGCGCTGCTGGACAAGCTGCTGGAATGGACGATCCCCGAAAAAATCAACATTGCGCTGCCGTCGCTGCGCGTCGATAACTTCTCCGATTCCCTGATGGAAAAGCTCAACAAGGTGCGCCGCAGCGGTCTGACCTTTGCACCTGAAGCCGGCACGCAGCGCCTCAGAGACGCCATCAACAAAAACGAGACGGAGGACGAGGTCATGCGCACGGCGCGCAAGGCATTCCAGGGCGGATGGACGGCGGTCAAGCTCTATTTCATGCTGGGTCTGCCCACCGAAACGCTCGATGACGTTGCCGGCATTGCCGACCTTGCGCAGGCGGTGGTCAATGAGTTTTATCGCAACCCGGACAAGCCCAAGGGCAAGGGCGTCACGGTGTCGATCTCGGTCGCGTCGTTCGTGCCGAAGCCGTTCACACCGTTCCAGTGGGAGCCGCAGGACACGCGCGAAATGCTGCTTGAAAAGCAAAAGCATCTGCTGGAAAACATCCACACCAAAAAGATCAACGCCAGCTTTCATAAGGTCGATATCAGCTTTCTGGAGGGTGTGTTTGCCCGCGGCGACCGCCGCCTCGGTCGAGCGATCCTCTGGGCGTGGGAGCACGGCTGCAAGTTCGATTCCTGGGACGACAGCTTTCATATCGAAGTGTGGGAGGAAGCCTTCCGCGCCTGCGGACTCGATCCGTTGTTTTACACGTCGCGCCGCCGCGACTTTTCCGAGGTGCTGCCGTGGGATCATCTGGACTTCGGCATCCGCAAGCAGTTTTTGCAAAAAGAAAACGAAAAAGCCCACCGCAGCGAAACCACGCCGCACTGTCGGATTCAGTGCGCGGGCTGCGGAGCCAACAAACTGAACGGAGGGAACTGCGATGCGCTGCGTCAGAGTCTGGTTTCATAAAACGGGTCCGATCCGCTATATTTCACACCTCGATCTCATGCGCACTATGACGCGCGCCATCCGCCGGTCCGGAATCGATCTGTGGTATACCGAAGGGTTCAATCCGCATCCGTACATGACCTTCGCGCTGCCGCTCTCGCTCGGCATGCAGAGCTTGTGCGAGTCCATGGACATCCGCATTGAGGGCGACGCGACAAATGAAGAGATTTGTGCTGCGCTGCAAAGCGTGATGCCCGACGGCATCTTCGTCACCGCAGTCAAAGAGCCGGTGCTCGACCCGAAGTTTATCTCTTTCGCGCGGTTTTCCGTGACGTTTGAAAATGCCGCCGACCCCGAACAGCTGCGGCAAAAGACAGACACGCTGCTTTCGGGCGAGAGCCTGATCGTCCAAAAGCTCGGCAAAAAGGGCCACAAAAAGGTGATGAAGGAGATCGATCTGCTCCAATCGCTGCAGTCCTACAGTCTGCGTGTGGACGGCGAAACGCTTGTGCTCGAACTGGTTTTGCCTGCGGGCTCCGTCAGCAACGTCAATCCGTCGCTGCTGTGCGACGAGATTTTAAAGCTCGACCCCGGCGCCTATTACGTCATCACGCGGCAGGAATTGCTGACAAAGGACATGGAAGTTTTTGCATAAAGGAAGGAGATTGCGATGAAACTGCATTACAAAGGAAAATTTGACGGCAAAGAAGAGACGCTGCCGCAGCGCGAACACCCGGCAGGCGCCGTGCAGTTTCGCGAACCGGACGCCAAAAGATTCACCCTGATCGCCAACATCGGCGCACTGTTGCTGGCGGCGGTGCTGCTCGTGCCGTTTGTGCTGCGCGGCATGCCGTATTTCTCCGCAAAAACGCCGGTGCAGATGTGGATCGCCTGTCTGCTGTTTTTTGCGGTCTTGTTTCCGCATGAGCTTTTGCACGCGCTGTGCTTTCGCGGCGACGTGGAGCTTTATACCTGGCTCAAACGCGGCGCGCTGTTTGTGGTCGGTACCGAGGATATGAGCAAAGGGCGATTCATCTTCATGAGCCTGTTGCCGAACTTGGTGCTGGGCATTGTGCCGTTTGCGTTGTTCCTGGTTCTGCCGCAGGTGTCGGCGCTCGGCTTTTTCGGTCTGATCGCCATCTCCGCGGGCTTCGGCGACTATATCAACGTCTTTTTTGCGCTCACGCAGATGCCCAAAGGCGCCAAAACCTATATGTCCGGGTTCCACTCCTTCTGGTACAAGCCGGAAAAATAAAAAAATTCACAAAAAACACTTGCTTTTTTTGGCAAGCTGTGATAAACTATTCAAGCATTTGTTCCCGCCGCTTTGCGGCGTGGTTTGATGCCGACTGATTCAGTCAGAAATTTACAAGCGGTCCTCTGCTGCTTTGCGGCACGAACGTGGCAGAATCTAAGGAGGAAAAACCCAATGGACGCACTCAAACTCATCTCCGACGCGAGCCTCAAATCCGAGGTACCCGAAATCGAAATCGGTTCCACCGTTCGTGTTCACGTGAAAATCCGTGAAGGCGAGCGCGAAAGAATCCAGATGTTCGAAGGCACTGTCATCGCCAAGCGCGGCAGCGGTATCTCTTCCACCTTCACGGTGCGCCGTGTTTCCTACGGCGTTGGCGTGGAACGTGTGTTCCCCGTGCATTCACCGAACGTGGTTAAGGTTGACCTTGTCAGAAAAGGTAAGGTTCGCAGAGCTAAGCTGTATTATCTTCGCGACAGAGTCGGTAAGGCTGCGAAGGTCAAGGAAAAGCTGGGCTGATTCGAAGAAAAATTGGGGAGCGGTCTGCTTCCCTTTTTTTCATTTTTTCAAGATTCGCAGAAAGGATGCTTTGCCATGCAGGAAGATTTGACAAAGAAAGACAAAAAGGATCTCTCTTTTTCCGATAAACTCGCCATCAACTGCTACGACCTTGCGTCTGTGCTGGTGTCGGCGATCGTAACGATTATGCTCATTTTCACCTTTGTGTTCCGCATCGTCGGCGTGGTCGGCACCTCCATGGTGCCCACGCTGCAGGACGGCGACTGGCTTGCCATCACGGCATGGGACAAAAAGCCGGAATACGGACAGGTGATCATCATCACGCAGCCCAACTGGTTCGACGAGCCGATCGTCAAGCGCATCATTGCCACGGAGAACCAGACGGTGGACATCAACTTCAACAAGGGCGAAGTCTATGTGGACGGCGTGCTGCTCGACGAGCCGTATATCAACAATCTCACGCTCAACCAGGAAGACGGCGTCACGTTCCCGCTCACGGTGCCGGAAGGGCACGTGTTCGTGATGGGTGACAACCGGCAGGGCTCCACCGACTCCCGTTCGGAAAAGATCGGCTTTATTGATGAAAACTACATTCTCGGCGTGGTCAAGCTGCGCCCGTTCAACGTCAGCAACTACGACAGAAAGTTTTCGTTCTATAAGTTTACCGACTGGAAGATCGATCAGGCAATTCTGACGCCGGCAGCGTCGCAGACCTGACGCAAGGGGAGAACACCATGCCCGATATGCAAAAACAAACCGTTCAGTGGTTCCCCGGTCATATGGCGAAGACCCGGCGGCTGATTAAGGAAAGCCTGTCGCAGGTCGATTGTGTGACGGAGCTGCTGGACGCGCGGATTCCGCTGGCGAGCCGCAACCCGGAGCTGGACACGCTGACCGAGCGTAAACCGCGCATCGTGCTGCTCAACAAGTGCGATATGGCAGACGAAGAGACCACGCGCCGCTGGATCGACTGGTTCCGTCAAAACGGGCAGACCGCCATCGCGGTGGACTGTCGCAGCGGCAAAGGGCTCAATCAGTATCATGCGCTCGTGCGCCGTGTGCTGGCAGACAAGATCAAAGCCAACGAAGCGCGCGGCATGCCGGGAAAAGCCTTGCGCGTGATGGTCGTCGGCATTCCCAACACCGGAAAATCCTCCTTTATCAACCGCATGGCAGGCAAAAACCGCGCCAAGGTTGCCGACCGTCCGGGCGTTACCCGTCACAACCAGTGGTTCGCAATCGGAAACGGCATTGAACTGCTCGACACGCCGGGCGTGCTCTGGCCGAAATTTGACGACCCTGCCGTGGGCGACAAGCTCGCGTTTATCGGTTCGGTCAAGGACGAGGTAACCGACAGCGAAACCATGGCGTGCCGGTTGATCAGCACACTGCAAAGCGGCTATCTCGACCTGCTGTGTGAACGCTATAAGCTCGAGCGCGCCGACGTGCAGGCGGAGGAACCCTACACCGTGCTGGAACTGATCGGCGCAAAACGCGGCATGAAGATGCGCGGCGGCGACGTGGACACAGAGCGCGCAGCCATCATGCTGCTCGATGAATACCGCGGCGGCAAGCTCGGCCGCATTTCCTTTGAACAACCGGAAATTGTATAAAAAAAGCTGCCATCTGGCAGCTTTTTTTATACAGCGCCAAGGGTCGAGGGCAAAGGGTCAAGGGAATCCGGTAATTGGAATCTGGAATTGTAGCGCCGACCAATGGCCGGCTTTGTTGTCAGTAATCAAAAAGGACTGCGCATCGGCTTGTTCCTCTTATTTTGATACGAATCTTCACGCTCCACGCTTTCGTATATTCTTTTCAAAATCCGTCCATACTGAGAAAAACCGCCGACGTCTTTTTTCCTTTGTGCCGTCATATCCTAGCATGAGGTGGTTTTTCATGCTGCAAATTCTGCAATCCGTTCTGTCGCGTCTGCTGCTTCTGACGCTCCATTTGCAAAACTCGTCCTCGTTTCCGCCGCCGCTGCCCGCGGCAAAGGAACGCGAATTGCTGGAACGTTATCGTAAAACGGGCGATCGCGACGCGCGCGCTCTGCTGATCGAACACAATCTGCGGCTCGTGGCGCACATCATGAAGAAGTATTACGCCGCCGAAAGCGATCAGGAGGATCTGGTTTCCATCGGCACCATCGGGCTGATCAAAGCGGTCGATTCGTTTGACCCCGACAAGGGGACGCGGCTTGCAACCTACGCGGCACGGTGCATCGAGAACGAGATCCTCATGCATTTCCGCGCCCGCCGCCGCACCGCCGGCACCGTCAGTCTGAGCGAGCCGATGGAAAACGACAGCGAGGGCAATCCGCTTTCCCTGATGGATCTGATCTATACCGAAGACACCATCGCAGACGATCTGGACGTCAAACGCAAAACGCGGCAGCTGTATGCCTTTCTGCAGGAGATGGAGGATTCCCGGGAAAAGCAGATTCTCATCTGCCGCTACGGTCTGTACGGCGGCAGAGAAATGACCCAGCGGGAGCTTGCAAAGGCGCTCGGAATCTCCCGGTCCTATGTTTCGCGGCTTGAAAAAAAGGCGCTGACCCATCTGCGCGACCGGTTTGAAACGCTGCAAAGCGCAGAGAATTCTTAATATTTTATATATTTTTTCCCTTTTTTATTGATTTCGCCGGGCGTTTTTATTATAATAAATGCTGTATATGTATACATGACTTTGTTTTTATCGGAGGTCTACGAATATATGGCAAACTCCAATGAACAAAAAGCCCGGGCGAGCGCCAATACGGCAGTGAAAAAACCGGTGAAAAAGAAAAAGAAACGCCGTGTCAAGCGCAAGCACCCGGTAATCTTTACCATTTTCCTGGTCTTTTTTGTGCTGCTGATCTCCGGCATCCTGACCGGTGTCGTGGTCGGCACGTCCATGTTCCGCTATGTGGACGGCGTAGTCAACGGCAAAAAGGTGATCGACCTCGATTACTATAAGAGCACGCAGAGCCAGACGTCCATCCTCTATGCCTATAACAGCAAGGATAAGCCGGTGGAGCAGACGCGACTGCACGGTGAAGAGAACCGCATCTGGATCGACTACGACGAAATGCCGGACGATCTGATCTGGGCGTTCGTCTGTCTGGAAGACAAGCGTTTCTTTGAACACAGCGGCGTCGACTGGCGGCGGACCATCGGTGTTATGATCAAGCCGAGCTACGACGGACAGGGCGGTTCCACAATTACGCAGCAGCTGATCAAGAACCTGACCAAGAAAAACGAAGTGACCTATATCCGCAAGTTCAACGAGATTTTGCGCGCACTGAATCTGGAAAACTATTATTCCAAGACGGAGATTCTCGAAGCATATCTCAACGAGGTGTACCTCGGTTGCGGCTGCTACGGTGTGCGTACCGCCGCAGAGCGTTATTTCGGCAAAGAAGTCAAGGATCTGACACTGGTGGAATGCGCCACGCTTGCCGCTATCACCAAAGCGCCGTATACGCAGAATCCGGTCTACAGCTACGAAAAGAACCACGAGCGCGAGCAGTATTGCCTCAAATGCATGTTTGAAGAAGGCAAGCTCTCCGAAAAGCGCTATAACAAGGCGATCAAAAAGGACGCCAAGATTCTCACCAACAATACCGTTTCCAGTACCGGCGGCGCGGAACAGCATATCCTGTCGTGGTATGAAGAATACGTGATCGATCAGGTCATCGCCGACCTGCAGGCGGAATACGGCTATGAATACAACGAAGCGTCGCGTATGGTGTATTACGGCGGATTGAATATCTATTCCGCTGTGGATCTCGACGTACAGGCAAAGCTTGAAAAGATCTATCTCAACCGCGAAGGCTTCCCGTCCTATTCTGTCCGTGACAAAGAAGGTCGTCTGCCGCAGTCTGCCATGACGATCATGGACTATCAGGGACGCATCATCGCCGTTGTGGGCGGCACCGGCGAAAAGACCGCCAACCGCGCCTACAACCGCGCCACCGACAAGCGTGCCAAACGGCAGCCTGGTTCCTCCATGAAACCGCTGGGCGTCTATGGACCGGCCATGGATCTTGGCCTGATTTCGCCGACTTCCCCGATTTTGGAAAAAGCGATCACACTCAACGGCAGACTCTG
>JAEEGL013098857.1_pt1 | contig 22965 bp, 13 predicted proteins | sample 9134231 | NCBI WGS metagenome assembly JAEEGL01 (sample SAMN16246548, study PRJNA631951) | gut metagenome | biome: gut microbiome; feature: rumen; material: fiber-attached | host: Bos | place: Iran: Karaj | collected 2018-10 | reverse complement strand
GTAATACAGCAGCGGCTTGGCGACCGATTCGCCGACCGCCTTCAGCCCCGCAAAATGCACTACCGCGTCGAGCGCGTTCTCGCTGAACACGCGCTCAAGCGCTGCCTTGTCAGTCACGTCGATCTGATAAAACTTCGGCCGCACACCGGTGATCTGCTCGATGCGGTCGACCACCGAGGCCGAACTGTTGCTCAGATTGTCGGCGATGACCACTGAATGTCCCGCCGCGATCAGTTCGACCGCCGTGTGAGAACCGATAAAACCTGTGCCGCCGGTGAGTAAGACGTTCATAAAAGTCCTCCTTAACGAAGCCTAAAAGCAAAATCAATGACAGATCATGTTGCCATTATACACGATTGTTACAGATTCGTTGTAGAGGGCTTTCATTTTATGCTTGCCACTTCGTTGAAAGTCGCTTAAAATCAATCTGTGAATACTCTGAAAAGGAGTTTTGTCAAATGTCATTCACGAGCAAAGATCCCGTCATCGCCGTGGCCGGCACCGGCTACGTCGGTCTGAGCATCGCCACGCTGCTGGCCCAGCATTACAAAGTGTATGCCGTCGACATCGTTCCCGAAAAAGTGGACCTGATCAACCAAAAGAAATCACCCTTTGCCGATAAGGAGATCGAAGAATACCTGGCGACAAAAACGCTTGACCTGACTGCTACGCTCAACGCGGAAGAAGCGTACAAAAACGCCGATTTCGTCGTCATCGCTGCGCCGACCAACTACGACAGCACGAAGAACTTCTTCGATACCTCGGCCGTCGAAGCCGTGATCGACCTCGTCATGAAGAGCAACCCAAAGGCGGTCATGGTCATCAAGTCGACCATCCCCGTGGGCTACACGCGCATGATCCGCGAAAAGACCGGCAGCAAAAACATCATCTTCAGCCCCGAGTTTTTGCGCGAGAGCCGCGCCCTGTACGACAATCTGGACCCTTCGCGCATCATCGTCGGCACCGACCTTGACGATCCTTGGCTCGTCGAAGCTGCCCATGCTTTTGCGGCCCTGCTCAAGGAGGGGGCGATCAAGAAGGACGTCGATACCCTCATCATGGGCTTTACTGAAGCCGAGGCCGTCAAGTTGTTCGCCAACACCTATCTGGCCCTGCGCGTCAGCTTCTTCAACGAGCTCGACACCTATGCCGAGATGAAAGGACTGGATACCCGCCAGATCATCGACGGCGTGTGCCTCGATCCCCGCATCGGTTCGCACTACAACAACCCTTCGTTCGGCTACGGCGGCTACTGTCTGCCCAAGGACACCAAGCAGCTGCTGGCCAACTACAAAGACGTGCCCGAGAACCTGATCGAGGCCATCGTGCAGAGCAACCGCACGCGCAAAGACTACATCGCTGGCCGCGTGCTGCAGATGGCCGGGTATTACGGCTACGACGAGAACACCGCCTATGACAGCAGCAAGGAAAAAGACATCACCATCGGCGTGTTTAGATTGACGATGAAATCCAACAGTGACAACTTCCGCCAGAGCAGCATCCAGGGCGTGATGAAGCGCATCAAGGCTAAAGGCGCGAAAGTCATCGTCTACGAACCAACGCTGAAAGACGGCGATACCTTTTTCGGCAGCCTTGTCGTGAACAACTTGACGCAGTTCAAAAAGTTGAGCGACGCAATCATCGCCAACCGCTACGATGCATTGCTCAACGATGTTAAATTAAAAGTTTATACACGGGATGTTTTTGAGAGAGATTAATTTTTGTTGAGATTTTTGCCGTAATGTTTGGAATCTGCGCAATCACTATAAGGAACCTCTAAAAACAGATTTTTCCTATCCATTGATTTCAATCCGCGCTGATTTTTTGAAAATCGTATTAAATTATTCCTGCGAACCCTGCAATACGTCTCCTTTTTATCGTCCTTTTCATATCATCTCCTCTACCTTTCTTAAAAATGCGTAACAGAAATGACGCCTCTTACTTTCATGCGGCAAATACACTCATAACGGTACATATTGTAGGTGAGGTTGAGAAGCGCAATGTTGAATGTCGCACATGCTTTGCCGATGCAACGCAGTGTCAGTCCGTGGAATGACATGGTCATCGTGGCAAAGACGTACTCTACTCGGACGCGGATTTTAGACTTCTCCTGATTGGTCTTTTTCTGCTCGTCTGATCAGAGGATGGTTACGGTGCGCCCTCTCGTGGATCCTCGATTCGACTGTCGGTGGAAGTTGTTCTGCAACAGGCGCACCCTCGTAGGCGCTGTCGGCATAGATGACTTTGTCGCTCTCATCGACGAGTTGTGAAGTAACCAGGCTGTCGTGAACGTTTGCGCTCGTTGTTTCGGCTTTCACGATTATTTTGCTGTCGGCGTCGACTTTGACATGATCTTTGTAACCGTAGACGTTATCGTTACCTTTCTTGGTCCAGCGTGCATCTGTGTCTTTCTGGGCTTTCTTATGCGTGTTCTCTTCGCTTTCCCATTCTTCGGGGACTTTGCCTTCTTTGATCTTTGCGTTCTCTCCGGAGGTATTGCGCTGACGAGGAACTTCTACAAAGGTCGCCTCGACAATGGAGCCGCGTTTGGTAATATACCCGGATTCTTCCAGCTTATTCAGGAAGATGTCGAAGAACGTGTCGCCGGCTTGAGCTGTCACTAATTTCTCGCGAAACGCCCAGATGGTCTTGGCGTCAGGCACAGGGTTTTTCAGGTCAAGTTCAAGAAAGCGCATGAAACTCATGCGGTCAGTGATCTGGTATTCTGTCTGCTCATCGCTGAGACTGTAAAGGCGTTGCAGAATGAGGATCTTGAACATCAGGACGAGATCGTATCGTGGACGACCACCGTGTTCTTCGGGTTTGGACGTAAAGACTTTCCGGAGTTCCGGACGGAATTCTTCCCAGTTGATGATTTTGTTCAGACAGGGAAGACGATCGCCAAGAATGGAGAGGCGGTTAAGGCGTTTCTGTTCGTCGAAATTGTTTTCTCCGAAAAGTCTAAGCTGCATAATGAGCGCTCTTTTTTATAGTGCTTTCTGAGGGGCTGACTCGATTTTATATCCATGCATTTGGTTACTTTTTGCAAGGGAGTTTTTAGATGTCTAAGAGGAACCGCTGAATAGATAATTAAGAAAGAATGTACCAGTTGAAAGTCTCTAAATATAGCAATGCGGTTTTGTTTCACGGATTGTGGATGTTCCTGTTGATTGGGAAGAAGTAATTAGCCGTCCGAAGGAGGAAGGGCATGAACATAGCAATACTATTAGCTGGTGGTATCGGTAAGCGTTTAGGGGCAGACAAGCCCAAGCAGTTTGTTGAATTGCTTGGAAAACCGATGATTCTCTATGCAATGGAGATTTATGAGAAATCTCCATCTATTGATGCATTGGAGATCGTCTGTGTGCCTGGTTATATTGATTATGTGTGGCAGCTGGCGAAGGATAACAACATCACCAAGTTAAAATGGGTATGTGCCGGTGGTGCATCTGCTCAGGAGTCAACTCGGAATGGCATATTTAATTTGGAGGGCGTTTGCAAACCAGATGATATGCTCTCTGTAAATATGAGTTCCAGTATCTTTGTAAGCGAAGAAATTCTTGAGGATTCTTTTCGAGTAGCAAAACGATACGGCAGTGCTTTTGCCTGTCTCCAGTGTGTTTATAACAATGCTGAGACGGAAGATGGTATCTCTTCTACAAAGATTAATTTCAAAGAGAAAAATCGCACCATCAATATGCCGTGGACGGCTTCCTTTGGAAAGCTGAATGCCATGTACCATAAAGCGTACGAAGAAGGTATCGAAACAGGTGAAGCGGCGTACATGCCAACATTGTTCCTAGCTCTCGGAGAACCAATCTACTTCTCGTTAGATGATGGACTCAATAAAATCCATATCCAGAGACCTGCTGATATCGAAATTGCGAAAGCAATCTTGGAATATAGGCAGAACCATAAGAAAGACTAAGGAGGAAGTACATTATGAAATATTTAATGGGCGTCGATGAGGGAACCACCGGTTGCAAAGCTATTCTTTTTGATCAAGAGGGGCATCAGATTGCTTCTACCGGCAGAGAGTATCCTTCTTACTATCCTCACCCTGGCTGGGTTGAGCAAGATATTGATGAGATCAAAAGTGCCGTCTATGAGTGTATCCGTGAGACAATTGTGAAGTCTAAAGTTGACCCTACTGATATTGTTGGCATTAGCCACTCCAACCAAGGAATCACGATGGTACTGCTAGACGAAAACGAGAAGCCCGTATTTGACCATACTATCGGATGGCAGGATCTTAGATATGTTGAGATGCTCCCGGAATTGAGGAAAGAAGTTGATCTCGAAGAGTATTTGAAGATTTCTGGGATGCAGTACGGTACTTATAATATTCCAGTCCTTCGTTGGCTTCAGAAGAATGAGCCTGAGAAGTGGGCGAGGGTGAAACGCATTTGTTCTCATCAAGACTATTTTCTCCGCCAGTATGGTGCCGATGGATATTATATAGATGAAGGTTGCACTAACTTCCTTTCCATGGCTCGTATGAGCGATAATGAGTGGGACGAGCGTCTTATGAAGCTGTTCAATGTCACAGCTGACATGCTTCCGACGGTTTGCCATAAACCGGGTACAGTCGTTGGTCAGGTGTCGGATGCAGTTTCTAAGGCTACCGGACTTCCGACTACTTGTAAAGTTTGTCTGGGTAACTTGGATACCAACTGCTGTGCAATCGGCGGCGGTGCTGCGGAGATCGGAACACAGTTGCTTATAATGGGGACTGCTGGTGTGTCCATATTTGTAACGGATAAAGATCAGCTTGATCCAAACGGCCGTATTACTGTCAGAACCAATCCTGGCTTCGGTAACTGGCAGAATTACATCATGACAAATACAGGAGCGTCTGCTTTCCGTTGGTTCCGGGATGCTTTGTCTTCTATGGAGGTTTCGACCGCCAGGCTGATGGGAGTTGATCCGTATGATATCATTACACAAACGGCTTCCCACTCGAAGCCTGGAGCAAATGGAGTAACTGCGTTGACCTGTATCCAAGGCTCTCATACCAGAGTTAAGAATGAAAAAGCTCGCGGTGGTTTTTTCGGCATAACCCTTGGTACAACTAAAGCTGACATGGCTGAAGCAATCCTTGAGGGCATCTGCTTCGAGATGAAGGACATAATGGCAATGAACCAGGAGCTATCAGGAGAAGTCAAACATGTACGCCTCTGCGGCGGCGTGGCTAAGAGCCCGATGTGGTGTCAGATGTTTGCGGACATTCTGAACAGACCTGTCGAATTAACCGAAGTTGCAGAGCTTGGCGCACTTGGCGCAGCGATGTGTGCTGGTATCGGTGCTGGGTTGTTTAGCGATTGCTATGATGCAGTTGCAAAGTGCGTAAAGATTACCAAGATCTATAAGCCTGATGTCCGTAAGGTGCCTGAGTATGAGGAAGCATTTAAGGTTTGGGAACGTTGCTATAATGTCAGTAACGAGCAGATCTATGTTTGACCAAAAGAGAAAATAATCAAAATAATCGTAGGGAATACAGGCATTCATATGAGTGTCTGTATTCCCAAAGCCATTTATTGACACGCTCTTTGTGACTCTTGCTATAAGAGGCTCTATAATCATCAAGGAGGCACCATTGGTATGGCGATAATCAATAATTCTTCACTGAAGAAGCGTTTGTGCCATTTATGTATATCAGCGTTTCTTTTCCTACTCGCGCTGTCGCGTCCAGCGTATGCATACCTTGATCCCGGAACTGGGAATGCACTGGTATATCTTGTTATCAGCCTTGTTGGCGCGCTTGCCTATGCATCCAAAAGTATTTTTTATGCGTTGCTAAAAGGTTTAGGGAAGAAGAAGAATACGACTGAAGTGGAAAACCCAGCAATGACGACGCAGAAGACGCTCCTGATCTTCAACGAAGGAAAAGCCTACTGGAATGATTTTATGCCAATCGTGCAGACTCTCATCAAAAGAAAGTTTCCATTCCAATATTATTCAATGGATACACATGACCCCGGTTTGACGATTGACAGTCCTTACATGCATTCCAAGTACATTGGCAAAGGTACTTGGGCCTATGCAAAGCTCAATAAGGCCAAGGCCGACATTATGCTTAGTACAACGCCTAACATCGGAGCCGCTGGGTATCCCGTAAATCGTTCACCTGCTGTAAAGAATCTAATGCATCTCTGTCATGGCGTGAATTGCATTGCTTTTTATCACCGCGAATCACTTGATAAATACGACACGGTACTCCTCTGTGGCGCTTTTCAGGAAGCAGGCATACGTAAACTCGAAGCAGTCCGGCATCTGCCAGCAAAAAAACTCATCCTTGCCGGACTGCCGTATTTTGACGTGCTCGCATCAAAAATGCCTGAGCCACTGCCACCAACGAACGGAAAAACACTCCTGATTGCTCCTTCCTGGGGAACAAAGAGCTGCATTTTCCTCTACGGCATCGACTTTATCAAAAAACTGGCCGAAGCTGGATTCGATATCATCCTTCGCCCGCACCCTCAATCGCTGCGCGTGGAACAGAAACTCATCGCCGATATGCACAAAAGCCTCGATTCATACAGCAACATCACATGGGATTATGAGCGAGACGGTTCCAAGTCTATGGAAAAATCTGATATGCTTATTTCCGACGTTTCTGCGATCCGCATGGACTACGCTCTTCTGTATCAACGTCCTGTCATAACGCTTGATATGCCAGTGACTGATCTTGAGCAGTGGGAATTATGTGATATTGGTGAAGCATGGATCGATACGGTTGTCGATAAAATTGGAAAGAAATTGAACAAAAACACAGTTGACAATATCGTTAAAGAAGTAAAAACGCTTTTAAAAAATTTCCGTCCAGAAGATCTGGCTGCACTGAGAGAGCAGTCAGTTGAGCATTTCCGCCACTCCGGCGAGTTTATCGCTGATTATCTGATTGCGGAACTCTGCGCGGACGATCAAAAACAGTCACAGGAGGCATAGTCCATGTCGTGGCTTTACGCATGCACAATTTATCCGCTTCAGCTTTTTTATAAATACGTCTATCTGGCGTGCATTCACCTTACAGGGAGCTACGGACTTGGTTTGATTGGTCTGTCTCTGGTGTGTGCTGTTGCTTTTGTGCCCCTTGGCCGCATTGCGAAAAAGATGAAATGGAATGAAGACGATCTGCAGGACGTGTTGCGTCCACAGATTGAAAAGATCAAAGCGCAATACACCGGCGCCGAACGTCAGGACGCGATCGCGCGGTTGTATAAACGCTACAGTTATCACCCGCTGATGACGCTTCGGTCGGCCATTGGCATTTTTTTGCAGCTGCCGTTCCTGATGGCGGCGTATCATATGATTAAGGAACTGACGGTCCTTCAAGGACAGTCGTTCTGGCTCATAAAGGACCTGAGCATGCCCGATGGTCTGCTCGGCGGCATCAACGCGTTGCCCATTCTGATGACGCTGATCAATTTTGCTACGATAGCTACCACGCCGAACATGCGCGGTAAGAATCGAATCCAGGCAGTCGTCATCGCTTTGCTGTTCCTGTGGCTGCTTTACGGTGCGCCTTCGGCGCTGCTCATTTACTGGACATGCAATAACATCAACTATCTGGCGCAGAATTTTGTGTTTCGTGATAAAAAGCGGACTGAGAAGAGCGCGTGGCAGGCATTTCATTTTTCGTTCAGTTCGTTCGGCAGCGAGGTGGCGTTTGGAACGACGGGGCGAGAGATCGTCAATGCGGCGTTCTTTGTGTTGCTGTTTACCGCATCGGCGTTCTTTGCGTTTGAAGTGCGCGAGGTAATTGAGGCGGTCATTGCCAAAAAGCCCAATATTGTTGCGGCGATGAAGGGAGTGTATCTGTGCGTTCTGGTGCTGTGCGTGGCCTTCACACTGTTTTCGGTACGCACGTTGCTTCGGCAGAAGTTCACTACCGCTGAGATTTTCTTTAAGACGGCGCTCGCCGCTGTTGGCTTTGCTGGTTTGGGTTTCTTTGTGCGCTTTCTGCTGTCCAGCGGCGGTACAATTGATCTTAATGGCGCGCCGTTCTCGCTGCTTTTGTGGGCGGTCGTGCTGTACTGCGCGTTGACAGTGCTGTTCGGCATTCCTTACAGGAGCGTCAAGAGCGCTCTGGCGCGATTGTTCGACGGACACGAGCGAGGTGTGTACTTTGGCAGTGTGTCCGTTGTCGTGGTACTGCTGTTTTTCTTTTGCGAGGCGGAACTGTATGCTTCGGATCCTGCGTTTTTCAACGAGCCGCTATGGAAAATGCTGCTGCAACTTACGCCGTATGCAGTTGGCGTTTTTACTGCCACGGTTGCGTTGTGGTTTGCAGTGCCGCGCGGTGGAAAGTATTTGTTGGCTACGTTTGCTTTGCTGATGATGACGCTCGCATTTTTGAACGTGTTTGTGTTTACTGGGAATTATGGAGCGCTTGACGTGACGATACTCAGTAATACAGAGACGCTGTATGATAAGGCGAACTACTTTAAGGACCTAGGTATCGTCTTAATCTGCGGTTCATTCATCTGGGCAATTCTGAAATTACGCCTCTGTAAATTTGTCGGAAAAATACTTATGGTTATCGTTTTTTCGCTGGTGTTTTTCTGTTCTTATTCCATATTCAATACACTTTCCTCGAAGAAATCATTGCCGGCCAATATACAAAACCTGTTGCCTGATTACCACGATCGCCTGTGGGGATTCAGTAAGGATGGAAAAAACGTCATTATCTTCTTCTGGGATATGTTCACTGGCGGTCACATGCAGGAAATCTTGGCAAAGAATCCTAATCTGAAGAATGAACTAAGTGGATTTGTGTGGTATCCTGATACGATCTCTGTTGGGTCGAATACTTTTTTGACTGCACCTTCACTGCTTGGTGGTGGGAGGTTTACCCCAATAGAATGGAATAAAGAAGATAAAAAAACTAATGTTGAAAAAATGTATGCTGCGTATTCAGTGTTGCCTAATGCTTTCTTAAAAGCTGGTTATGATGTTGCTGTTGCAGGTATGCCATATGCTGATATGTCGCAGCTTAAGAGCTGTTTAGTAAATGATAAGGCATTGCTTTTAGACTATGGCCATTGGGAAAAACAATATGAAAACTACTGGTATAAAATGCTGGCTAGACAACAAAATAATGTTACTAACCAACTTTCGTCTTATGTCTTTTCTGTTGCATTGTTTAAGGCTTTGCCATATTCTGTGCGAGCTGGGATTTACGATAATGGTAATTGGAACGGTCTTGCCAGCAGGGTCGCGTCTATTACAGCAACAAAAACTATTAAAGATTTGGCGCCGGTGCAGTTTATGTCTACATTTTCTAATACGAATGTCCAGAATGATGTCTTTAAAATTATATATAGCCATTTGTCTCATTACGATTGGCATTTGCCTGAGAACTCGGTTATTCCCGTTTCCGATCCTTATCCACATACGAAGGGTCAGCTTACAATTGTAGATGGAATTATACCGGAACATTTTTATACAGAACAGCATATGATGAGGTTTCTGGGACAGTTTTGTTCGTGGTTAAAACGTGAGCATATTTATGATAATACACGAATTATTGTTGTATCTGATCACGATGAAAGAGATAGTAATATGCTAAATTCTGCATTAGGCGGCGACTGGTCAGGTATTATTGCTTGGGAGGAAGTACGGAAGTATCCAGGGCGCCCACATGCACTAATGCTTTTTAAGGATTTTAGCTCTAGCGGTGAGTTTTTGATTGATCCGCGGCTTGTAAGCACAGAAGATACAGTTGCGTTGGCCAGTATGGGGCTTGTAAAGATTGATACTGTTCCTTCTCAGGAAGAACTGAAAGGGATTCAAAAGGATTCTATACGGGTAAGAAATCATTGCATCAGTAGTTGGCGGCCTGAGTCGCACAAGACAAATACATTGATTTTTTCGTTAGCTCGTGTTTCGGGGACTATTTTTAAAAGCAGTAATTGGCAGTTGCTTGGTAAACAGGGGAAAAATGAACGTGAAGAGAGAACGGTGAAATAGGCTATTTCAAATTCGTTATTGGAAAAACATCAGCATTGCAGTGTATTGTCAGCATTGCAGTGTATTGAAATAAGTTTTATTATTGCACAGATAAAGCAAGCCAAGCAGAATATGAACTTGTAAAGTTCGTTCATGCACTGCTTGGCTTTTATGTGACAACTCCTCGTTCATTTTCTCAATTAAACTGCTAACGTTATAACGTTACGGGATAACAATAGTCATCCTACTGATGCATTACTTGAGTCAGGTATTCCTTTTACGCAAGAAACGGATGGCAAGTATTTGACACGAAGCTAAAAAATCGAACGATTAAAATGCATATGACGGTCCCCAGCGGCCGGTAGTGCGGAGCTCAGTGGCCGCGGAGCGGCCGTAACGGCCGGGGGAGTTGTCTGAATTGATGGAGTTACAGCGTCCTTCATAATAGCGTAATCCGCAAAATGCGGAAATACACTATTTGGAGGGTAATGCATATTAGACTACAAGGTCATCATTACAAAACACTTCGCTCTCGGCATGAGCGGCAGTCAAATCGCCGCTACACTCAGCGTCAGCAAATCCGGCATCAATGTTTTTCTTCGGGCATTCAAGGCGTTTCAAACGCTCAGCTATCCGCTTCCCTAGAGAATCACTAACTACGGCATAGCCGCCGCGGTCTACCGGAAAAATCCTGCCCCCGTCGGCAGGGATCTCAGCTATGATCTGCCGGAGTATGAATCCGTAGCCAGGGCTACGTCTTCCCGCCAGAACATGACGCTCGTCGTTCTCTGGAATCGGTACACCAGGAAATGCAGAGACAGCGGCTCGAAGTTTTACTCGTATCGACAGTTCTGCGAGAATTATGCCAAGTGGTGCGAGGAAAACAAGGAAACGCTCCACTTCAACGCTGTCATTGGACAGAAGATGGAAGTGGACTTCGCTGGCAAGACCTTTCAGATGACAGACCGTCTCACCGGCGAGACCGCGGAGATCGTTGTGTTCGTCGCCGTGCTGCCTTATTCCCAGCTCATCTACGCGGAAGGGATGGTCTCCACCAAAGAGCTACAGTGGATTTCCGTCAACAACAACGCACTTAAATACTTCGGGGGCGTTCCCGCCCTGGTTGTGTGCGACAACTGCAAGCAGGCCATCATCGTCAACAAGGATTGGATCGCTCCAGAGTTGAATAAAGACTACGCCGAGTGGGCCGAGCATAATCACGCCGTCATTCTGCCAGCCAAAATAATAAAGAAGCCTAAATACAAGAATTTCGTTGAGAACGCCGTGGGCATTCTGGAAAAAGGCTTCTTCCATGACAATGTGCCAGGGGGTGCTAAGCTTCAGCAGGAAGTACAGCAAACAGGCGCTTGAGGAGACCTGCCGGCAGGCTCTGGAACTTGGCAAAACCACCTATACTTTCATCAAAAACTCGATTCAGGTCGTTGCTGACGAACTTGGATCCGCTGGCTACAACATGGCTTTGAATGACGAGCGCAACAAAGGCGCTTTCGTCATGGGCGCGGATGCCATGGACATCAACACGCTTCTTTCCCGCAGCCAAAGTTTGGCGCAGAGCAAAGGAAAGGGCGGTGGCAAGCAATGCTGACGGGAAAAGCCCTGTTTGAGACGCTGGTATCCGAGCTGAACGACATGGGGCTTCCTGGGATGTCGTCCACTCTTGATGAAATGTATCGATCGCCGGATTTCATCCATCTTGACCCGCTCATGGCCATCGCTAGGCTTGTAGAGCCGGAATACCAGAGGAAGATAAACAAGCGCATCCAGAGTCGCTTACGTGCAGCACATCTCCGAGGATGCCCCTAGGAACTCTCCAGTTGCGTTGATTCTGCCGACCGTGAATACCTTCCTCATGGCATTACGGAGACGCTTTCGTCTTTGGATTTCATCGCTTCGGGCATGAATCTCTGCATCCTGGGACCATCTGACAGCGGCAAATCATATTTGGCGAAGGCGCTTGGTATCGTTGCCTGTAACGATTACAGGGTCGAGTACCATCACTGTGAGATCCTTCTGGAACAGCTTGTGGCGCTCAAAGCCGCTGACTACGTGAAGTACTAGAGGCGGTTGAAGAAGATTTGCGGGGCGGCGCTCCTCATTCTGGATGACTTTCTTCTCCATACCCTGAGTGATGAGCGTAAGGTGAAGGTTCTCTTTGAGATTCTGGAAAAGCGCTGTGAGATAAACTTGAGCACTACCATCTGTTCTCAGCGCGATCCTCCCAGCTAGTGCTCTATGATTATGAATGATGAGGTCTCAGCAAACGCGATTTCGAAGCGCGCGACAAAACATTACACGGTCATGATTAAGCCAAAAACGAGCGGCTAAGCTGGCCGGCCGTTACCACCGTCGAGCGGCCGTTGGTCACCGCATCAGCGGCCGCTCGGTTCCGCAGAGTGCAGCAACGCAACAAGAAAGAGCAAAAACAGTAATAGAGAGATTTCTGAACGTAAACCAAAAGTGAATGCAAGAGTGATTGATCAAAACGCAGTACCATAAGAATGGGAACAAAGAAATAATCAAAAACGACAGGACCAAAGGATAGTTATTTGTGTTGGTATAGCGTCTACGAACAAAAACATAAATTACCCCTATTACCAGGATAAAAACCCACATATAAATCACTGGTTCCTTTAATAGAACCATACAATTCAGATTAATTGCTTCAAGTCGCGTGAATAATCGTGTCCCACTTGCAAGAGAGGTTCTGAGTTTTACTGATTTTATTGCATCACTGAAGAGATTAATCGGGGTTAAGCAAGAACCTATAGCCCATTTACTGATCCACATAAAACAATAGCTAAATCCCCAAAAGAAGCTGCTTTCTGTAACTGATCGCAGTGCATTGGAATAAGTAAAAAGTTCTTTCTGTCCGGCTTGACGCACTAAAATGATAATCAGAGGTATCCCGAGTGATAGAAGGGGAGCTGAGAGAAAATCAAAAAACGCTGTTATTATGCCCGCTAAGCAGAAAAAAAGATATCTTTGTTCCGAAAAAACTCTGTCGTTTGTAAGTGCGACTAAAGAAAAAACTATTGACAAATAATACATTGTCGAAAAATGAAATTGCATAGCGGTCGTGATTGGGTTCAATATAAAATAAAAAGAGATAAATGCGATGCAATAAGGGGCACCCAACTTATGGAAAATCAAGAGACAAGAAAGAAACGCAAGGCTGAACTGTAATACTGAATTTACAAGTCTGATTGTTGATATGGAGCAGAATCTTAAAGCTGGCTTCAAAATCACAAGGTAGCCATGCCAATAACGCCCATACGTGTACGTAGAGCTCTTTTGTTTCTCATTTCTCAGTTGTCTGATGAGCATTTGTGTCTTTGGTATTTTATCTTGAATAGCAAAAAATGGATTCAACATTGCGTTTTTTATTACAGAGCCAGTAATTGGGAAAATTGCTGTTCGGAGCATGATAGAATCAGTCCAATTATCAGATCGTGAACTGATTGCTTGCCTACCTGCCCAGTAAGGGTAATCTCCCTCTCTCTGATAAAGTTCAATTGCGGATTGCAGATTTTTATGCATAGGTTCAACCGGCAATAAATATACGGCGACGAGTGCTATAACTCCCACAAAGGCAGAGCAAATTACTAACAATGAACACTTATACAATTTCGAGAGAATTCCTTGCATTATCTCATCACCTTAGAATGATTATAAATAGTCCTTAATATCTCTTCTCATGGTATTCTTCTTTCGTGTTGACGCTCCAGACGTCGTTTTTGGTTGTATCTCCACCAGTAAAATTGTCGACAGCCTTAAATGCTGTCATCATTACATGATCCATGTTGTTGTATCTGTGCTGTCCATTACGTCCGATAGAATATAAGTTCTCAAAGCTGTTCAAGTACGTGATGACTTTGTCAAGTTTGTCATAGGTATCAAAATATGCTACGTAAGCTTTTTTCACGCGCTCTCGGTAGCTTTGCTGAACACATGCTGCGTTGTCGATGAGCCCCATTTGTGTCAGCTCGTCGATTGCATAAGCGACGCAGTCTGCCTCGGTCATGTTCCAGAGATCGTCACCCTCGTTGCAGAAGTACTCAAGTCCGATCCATAAGGTGTTTTCGGGGTCGGAGGGCAGATACGGCGACCAGTTGTTGAAAATCTGGATTCGTCCTAGTTTGACGTTGGGATCCTGGACGTAGATCCAGCAGTCGGGAACGATGTTCCCAAGCGTTTTGAGGTTGGTTTCGTTTTTCAGATTCAGATGATTCACGACCAGTCCGACAATGACGTAATCACGGTATGGTAGGCCGGACGCAATGCGCGAAACATCAACCGGAACATCGTTCATGCAGGCGATCAGGTCTTTGATCGGCATGGAAGAAAAGATAGCGTCTGCATACATTTCGCGCGTAATTCCGTTTTCGTTCACCTGGAGAGACGTCACCTTATTGCCGGCTGAGTGAATGCCAGTAACAGTGCAGTTTAAGCAAATCTCGCCCCCCAGAGCGAGAATTTCTTCGGCAACGGTTTCCCACATCTGTCCGGGACCGTACTTGGGATAGCGAAACTCTTCTATAAGTGAATTCTTGGAGCGTAAACCTTCCAACTGGAAGGCATCCTTAAGAATGCCCAAGATGCTCAATCCTTGTGCGCGTTGCTTTCCCCAACTTGCATCGATTTCACGCGGGTGACGCCCCCACAGCTTTTCTGTATAACCTTCAAAGAACATCGAGTAGAGCTTCTTGCCGAACGAATTGATAAAATAGTTCTCCATATTGTCGTTGGGACGCTTGTGTAATACCGCTGACAAAAAACTGCACCCTACCTGAAAGGAGGTTATCAATCCCATACTTTTAAGAGTCTTCCAGTTCAAAGATACGGGGTAGTCGAAAAAGGCATGTCTGTAATAGATACGACTGACGCGATGACGCATCAGCAACACACGGTCGGTTTGTTCAGGATCAGGGCCGCCCTCTGCAAGTGATACGGTTCTCCTGGTTTTCCTGTCATCAAAGGAAGGAGCTCCTTGCAGGGGCATTATTTTATCCCACCATGCTAAGACGCGCTTGTCCTTGCTCAAAAAACGGTGTCCGCCGATGTCCATGAACTCGCAGCCGCAGCGAACTGTCCGCGAAATGCCGCCAATATGATTACTGGCCTCCAATACGGTGACTTTGTAGTCGCCTTGCTTTAGGAGTTCGTACGCGGCCGTTAGCCCTGCAGGCCCTGCACCTATGATGTACACAATTTGTTCATAAGGATGTTCCGCTTTATGGGTAATAATCAGCACTTCCTTAGGTAAATAAAATGTGAATTTAGGATTTGATTGAATGCGCTTGGATGTATTGAAGCACCGTATTTAGTTCTTGATAATCATTTTCAGAGTAAAAGTCAAGTCCTGCATTAGTGAGTTTGTTTATAAAATATTCCCGTAATTCGCTGGGTTGAATGGTTAGATTGTCTTGCTTTATTCGCTTGTAGAACTCTAATGAGTGACTATTAACAAACTGCATGAAATCAACTGGCATCTGTGTGAAGAGCTCTGCGGCAAATGATATGCCTAAGTATTTTGCAATAGCCAGAGACAGAAAATCTGTTGCGAAGTATTCACCAAATCTTTTTTTAACTCTGGGAAGATGGTATTCCTTTACTATGAAAGGCAGACCCATTATGGAGCAGGCTATATTTACTAGACATTCTTTTCTATATAATTTTTCGGAACCCACGGGAGCCAAAGATTTTAATGAATTTTGTAATTCTTCAGGCATGTATTGTGCAACGATGAAGGTTGTTCCGAGCTCAGTTAATGCATGTGTAAAGTTAGGCATCTTAAAACCAACGCTGTTGAAAAGAAAATTGGGATCAGTCTCTTTCGGTGTATGACGCTTTAAAAGACCAGGAGCAGCTTCTGCTATTGTACCAAAAGTAATATATTCTAAGTTTAAGTACTCTTTGTATAGTATTGCCCCTAATCCCATAAAAACCCATGTATTTTTATCTATGGAAATCTTTTTGCGTACATTTGTTTTTATACAATGGACGTTGAATTTTCTAAAATAGTCATACTCTCTTTCAAAACCTTCAAAGTAAATAGATACTAAATGCGTGTCAGGGGGTAAGCAACACATCAAAGCGAGACTGTCTAGTCCACCGCTAAAATTAATGACAGTCTTTTCTCCTATAGTGTTAGTATTTTTATGGATACTGCTAATGTTATCACATACCTTGATTGTACGAACATCGAAATCTGCTTTTAACCATGTTTTAATATTGTTATAAGTTTGGTATGTTATAATTAAATCCATATAAACGTGATCATAAACAGAGCCACATAAGCTAGCGAATACATAGGCGATGATATCATCGCTAGGAATGAAATTATCAAAGTCAATATATACAGAATCTTGTCTTGTCTTGTCTTGTCTTGTCTCTGTGAAATTAAAAGACAAATGCCCCGGTTCGCAAAGAATATTAGTAAATTCTATTGAATTCATACTTAACACCTCATAAATATTAGCGAATATATATACTATTCACTTGCTAAAACAGTGACGTAATATATAAAATCTACTTTTTACCTAAATGCAAGAGTTTCTGAGAGGCGTATTTAACAGTATACCAAAAACCATGATCACGCCAACAGTAAATTCCACCTCTAATTTTGCGAGGAAGATAAGTAATTATGCGCCCGAGGCGGAACGAATAGCTCTTTTGCATGTCGTTGAAACTTTTTCTAAGTCTGGACATGCGCTTTGTCATGGTGTTGATTCGTTCTGCAAGTTCCTCTGCCTTTTTGTGCTCTTTTTCAATTTGATGATTTCGTTGTGCAATTCGCTGTGCAAGTTCCTCTGCCTTTTTGTGCTCTGTTTCAAATTGATGTTTTTGTTGAGCAATTCGCTGTGCAAGTTCTTCTGCCTTTTTGTGCTCTGTTTCAAATTGATGTTGGAGCAAGTTCAAGTCTCTTTGTAGTGATTCTATGATTTTATTAGCTTCTGTGTTTTTGCTGTTGATTGCTTTAATTCTCTTTTCAAATGTATTGGCTTTTGTTTGAGCTTGACCTAAATCCTGCCGATATTGATTGAACTGTACGATTAATTTTTCAAAGATGAGTTTTTGAGACAGGGGCAATCCCAAATAGAAATAGCGTTCTTCCCCTTTCAGTTGTGCATAACGTGTACGTACCAAATTTAAAATTGAATCAGGCGCCTGAGCTATAGTTGAGATATACTTGAGGTCTATGTTATTTTCGAATAAAGCTTTTTGCATGTTTAGAAAGGTGATAAAATAACCGTAAACGTTTTTGTACGTAATCGTTGCTGTCATTATTGAATTATTATGTAATCTGCGAAGATATAATTCTTCCCCTAAATACATAGTACGCTCCGCTAGAATCATAGCGTTAAAAGTGTAAAGCTCGTCTTCATGTAGTATTCCTTCGTAGAAATGAAGATTATTTTTTTGTATAAATCTTTTATTAGAAAATTGAGCACAGGCAGAACTGAGATATTCATGATTATTCTTCATTTCAAATAATAACTCTTCTCCGCGGTAAACCTTTGTGTATTGATGTGTTCTTTTATAGTAGGCTTTGTATCTTTCAATGGTTGCGTCGTCATCGAAATTACTACTGAAGGGTTTAAGATCAAAGAATATGATATCTGTTTGATTGTTGTGGGCAAGTTTGTACAATTCTTCGAGGGCAGTATTAATGAGAATGTCATCGCTATCAATAAAGTAAATATACTCACCTTGAGCTATTTTCAATCCACGATTACGAGTCGCAGACAGACCTGCATTGGCCTGTGTATAAACCGATAATCGATGATCCTTTAGTGAATATTGCTTTAATATGCTTAGGCTGTTGTCTGTTGAGCCATCGTCTATACATATAATTTCAATGTCGGCTAATGTTTGATTGATAATACTGTCTAAACACTCTCCTAGGTATTTTTCGACGTTATAAACCGGAATAATAACAGAAATCTTAGGAGAAGTTACTGTGCCTTTTATAATTAGTGTAGGAACATTGTTTGATGGAAATGTGGAACAAGATTTATGGATGTCTAAGGCATATTTTATCCCCTTTACTAAATTATAGTTTTCAAGATTGACATACCAATCTTCAGGGTGATTTAGAAGATTCATTTTGGTGAAATGATTTTTTTGCAGTTCTGCGTATAGGAAAAATGTTTCTTTCCCGTACGGCAATGTGTTTATGTTATAAGCGGTTGTCGAGAGTGCGAAATGCACAAAGCTTTTTTCGATTACCTGAAAAATGTCTCTTCTATTCAGCTCATCATATAGAGCTTCAAGTGCTTTAATAAAACAAAACGGATTCTTTCTCTTATTGCTCTGGATGTTTTGTGTTCTGCCAATTCGATAATTGATCAGATTTTTATCTACATATGTGATTCTTTCTGCCGTTGCCAATGCAAGCAGAACCATGTACATATCATTTGAATTGGGTAATGGCTGGAAGGCAAGCTGCTCTTTTATAATAAAACTACGTCTGAACAGCTTATTCCATGGAGCTGGATTGGTTACGGTGAGAATTTTATCAGGTATATCTTTTCTTGAAAAAACTGAAAAGTTTTTAACAGTAGGCATTTGCAGATAATGATTAGCTTTCTTGTACTGCCCTGTCCGCATGTCATATGTCTGCCCGCTGCAAAGAACAATGTCCGCATTTTCTTGAACGGCTTTGGCATAAAGCTCTTCGAGTAAATTGGGAGCAAAGAAATCATCTGAGTCAAGGAAAATGACAAACTCTCCACGTGCAAGAATAAAGCCGTTATTACGTGCAACACCTGCAAACATATTTTGCTGGTGCAATACAGTGATGCGACTGTCTCTAGCAGCATATTCATTGAGTATATTCATTGAATAATCAGTAGACCCGTCATCTATACAAATGATTTCAATTTCTTTCAGCGTTTGCTGGACAAGACTGTCGAGGCATTCGGGAAGATATTTTTCTGCATTGTAAACGGGGATAATCACGGAAACTTTGCATTTGTTTTCTAAAGAAATGAGTTTATTTGTATATAGACTGAGCGGAGAGACGTGTCTGTACATGCCTGCTATTAGGGGACATTTGTTCAAATATGAAAAGTCGGTATTTTGTGTAATTTGATTTAAAACGGGGAGTAGTTCTTTGAGATATTCAGAAATTTGAATCCTATTTTCGTTGATAAAAGCATCGAGTCGCTGATAGACAATACAATGGAGTTGTTCCAGACTATATTTTCTGGAAATCGACATGACTTCATTAAATCCTTTGAGTGTGTTTTCAAAATATTCTAGGGTGCATTCTTGAGAGGACTGAACGTTATTGTGTTGATAGACTACTTTGTTAAGTGCATAAAAACGCTTGGCTTGCAGCATAGCACGCACAAAAAAGACAGATTTCTGTGCTTGTGCATATGGCTGGAATTTTATATCGTTTTCCTGCAGCATGACGCGTTTATAGAGAAAACGCTGGAAGCCTTCATCAAACTGATAGTCAGTATATTCAGTCATGCCCTCGTTATCAAAATCAAATCCGCGGTCTGTATCTGAGAGTTCTGTAACGGTTGGACCGTTCTGCAGCCCGAAGCTTCCTCCGCAAATATCAACGCCGTTCTGCTGGACTTTTTCATACAGCGACTCTAATACGTACATATCAGGGTAATAGCCGTCAGAATCCATGAAACAGACAAATTCACCACGGCTTTCATTCAATCCTGCATTGAGTGAATTGGTAGTATCTGTATTATCCTGAAGAATAACAACAAATCTGTTGTCCCACTTTGCAAAGGAATTGATTATGGCAAGTCCGTTGTTATCAGAACGATCGCAAATGCAAATGATCTCAAGCTCTTTCAGTGTTTGTGTGCTGACACTTCTCAGGCAAAACGAAAGGTGATCATGTGAGAAAACGGGGATGATCACAGAAACTTTCGGCTGTATGGTCATGAGGTTGACTCTCCTTATCGTGTTTTAATGGTAATGGTTGCGAATGTGCCGCTTTTATGAAGGATTCTGTAGGCAGTTTGCTGCGCACCATAATGGTCGATATAGGTTTCGCTAATAACGTGTGGCTGGGGCGACGCTGGGAAAAAAGTGATCTGGCAGTGTGACTTTTTCCCTTTTAGCATTATTCCTTTGTCGGTCAACGTTGGTTTGATGCGAGTGATCAGATTCTCGGTAATATCTTGGGGAGACGCATCGCGTATGGTGAGCTGGCCTTTTTCTTTGTTATAGGCGATTTCTCGTTTGAGCGTTTTATTCTCGCCATAGGCTTTGCCGATTTCCATAGTGATTCGGTTGCTCTGTGCAGTGAATGAGGAGCACGCTGCAGCCTTACCCGGGATTTGTTCCTCATCGTCAAGCAGGGGAACATTGTGCCCTGACGAGCGTGTGTTAAGTTGATTGTAACGTGTTGCCGGGGCAAAGTAGTCCTTTGTGTATTCGCCAAAACCGAGGTCTTCCAGTAATATCTCACCGTTGACTATCAGGAAAAAGCTGCCGACGTCATTATGGTTATGCGGTTCTCCGTTGTGTCCTCCTTTGATGCCCAGGAAAATACCGTTGCGCTCATCATGGATGAGAACTTGCTGAGATGCTGTATAGGTATACTGTTTATAACTGTCTCTGTGGGAAGACATTATTGAGTTATCTTTGGTACGAAGCCATTCTTCTGTCCATGCCACGTCACGAAATGCCGTTGCCCATCTGTAATTGAAGTCTGTGTCCCAGAAAGCGGCTGATTCAATTGGCGGTAACGTCGCTTCCGGATACTGTGAAGAAAGAAAGCAGGCTAATCCTGGACGAAATCTTTCGTTTGGGTCGCTGTCGGAGAAAGAGACAGCTCCACCGCCAGGAAAATAGGCATGTGACTGATAAGCAGCTATCTTGGCGAGTTTCTCGTTTTTGAACAGGTCGATAGCACCATCCGTCACTTCTTTAAGTTGTCTAGCAAAGGCGGTGTAATATCCCATCCCATAGCTGAAATAAGCCAGTCCTTCCAGACATGTGCCATCTTCGGGAAACGAGTCGATGTATTTTTCCAGCGATGCCTGGATTCTTTTCACAAGCGGTGAAAGATTGTTGCAGTTTGTTGGTGTACCATAGTCCAAATAAAGAGCAGAGCTGCCGAGGCTGCCGCAGCAAACAGCGTTCCAGTTGTTGGCCCCCTGTTCCCACCAGGAGTAGGGGGGGGGTTTTGCGTTGAATGGATCAAGCACACGGTAAATAACATTCTCACGTGCAATCGTACGTGTTTCTTCGCTTAGGTCATCTTTAAGCAAAGATGTGATTTCTGCTAATGTCTGCGCTGTCTCGCTGGCAAAAAGATCGACAGTACGCCGCCAGTCGCGGTCCGTGTCTCGTTTCACATGGGCTGGCAGGGCCCATGACTCTTCTTCACAGACGCAACGGATGATATCTTCAAGGCGAAGCAGATATTCACGTTTGCGGTCAAGGTACGAGGCGAGCCCGTACAGGACGAGTGCGCGTCGGCGGGCAAAGTAGTCATTTTCGTAAACGAGTCGATTGCCGTTTTGTGAATACAGTGCAAACTTTTCTTCGGTCAGTGGCGGAAGGGGGATGTTCATTTCAGCTTTCGCCGCTTGTTGAATACGAATGAGATTTTGCTCATGGAAAAGCCTGACCTTCTCATAAATGTCCATATAAGCGCACCTCCTCGTAATAGGCGGTTGTGCCGGCTGTCAATCCGAAGCTGCCTGAATCCAGATGCTTGCAAGAGAGGGAGTTTTTAGGCTGAAATATTTCTTCATTTTTTCAAGACAAAGATCGTTCTGATTCTTACCCATGTTGATGCTCCACAAAGAATCTTCCTGACTGCCCTCAACATAAGTGATCCATGGATAGAGCCAATCAATCTTGAGCACAGGCGTGCCGATTTTAAGCTGCATCAGCTTGAGCCACAGATCGTCGTTGTACAGGCACAGTTCTTTAAACACTTCTTTGTCAAAAACATGTTTGTCAAGACAATGCGGAGGGTAGAGCACGCCGCCCACGCCCGTTGGAAGCAGGTTGAGTGCCGGACCTTTTTCACCAGGACCTTCGAAAAGCGTCCAGTCGTTGTACGGAAGAAGCTGGCCATTTTCATCGGTACGGATCTGACGAACGCGCGTGGTGCAGACACACTCTGGATGTTTCTGATGTGCCTTATAAAGGCTTTCAACAAGCTGAGCCGGATAAATCACGTCGTCGTCAACTGTGATTACGATGTCGTCCGGCCAGCGTTTCATTGCTTCATAATACTTCTTGTGCGGACGAAGTTCTTCGCACCATTCGATACTCAGACCAATCTCTTGGAGCTTGAGTAACTCTTTGGGGAGGTCTGCGTTTCGGTGTGGAAAATCGCTTTCTGCGAGCCACAAGATAACCATGTCGGGCTTCATGGTTTGGTGGAGCAATGAGTAAACGCATGGGGCAATGAACTGAATGCGTTTTGAGAACGAAGTCAGCGAAACGATGATTTTTGTCTCTCGTGAAGGGATGTTGATGCCTTCCATATAGCTGGAACGCGGTTCGAAAATGCGGCCCGCCAGTTCGTTTCGATAGCGGTTAACTTCGCGGCGGACTGCAGTCAGTTTTTCAGTTGACTGTTTTTTGACATCTTTCAGACCTTCTTGCACGTCAACAACGAGTTTTTTCTGTTCTATGCTTGCACTGTCCAGATGATTCTTGAGGACATCGTTCTGTTTTTTTAGTTCGGCAATGAGCTTTTTTTGCTCAGAGTCAGTGTTGATGATCTGATTTTTAAGGACGTCATTCTGGCTTTTCAGCTCAGCAATGAGCTTTTTCTGCTCAGAGTCAGTGTTGATGAGCTGATTATTAAGGACATCATTCTGTTTTTTCAGCTCAGCTATGAGCTTTTTCTGCTCAGTGTCAGTGTTAGTGATCTGTTTTTTGAGGACATCGTTCTGATTCTTCAGTTCTGCAATGAGTTTTTTCTGCTCAGTGTCAGTGTTAGTGATCTGTTTTTTGAGGACATCGTTCTGATTCTTCAGTTCTGCAATGAGT
>JAEEGL010764406.1_pt1 | contig 22965 bp, 20 predicted proteins | sample 9134231 | NCBI WGS metagenome assembly JAEEGL01 (sample SAMN16246548, study PRJNA631951) | gut metagenome | biome: gut microbiome; feature: rumen; material: fiber-attached | host: Bos | place: Iran: Karaj | collected 2018-10 | reverse complement strand
GTGCAGCCTTGGGCTTGGCTTCGGTCTTGGGCTTCGCTGCCGCCTTGGGTTTCGCCTCGGCCTTCGGCTTGGTCTCCTTCTTGGCTGCGGGCTTCTCGTCCTTGGTGGTCTTCACTGCTTTAGCGGGCATGTTATCACTATAGGGGGCGAATCTACTCGTCTTTATAACTAAGTTGCGATTTTTTAAGAGGAAATAGAAAAAGGCTTGCAGAGTCGTTGAATAATAGGACGATACGCGTATCGAAACCGGAGAGTTTAAACCGGATGACTGTATTGGTATACTGTGCAGAAAACCCCCGAACAGATTCATTACAACATGTCGCGCATCCGCGCCAAGGATACGGGCATCGAGGTGAAGCTGCGTAAAGAACTATGGAATCGCGGCATCCGTTATCGCAAGAACGTGAAGACCGTCACGGGAAAACCTGATCTGGCATTTATCGGCAAGAAGGTCGCGGTGTTCTGCGATTCCGAGTTCTGGCACGGGTACGACTGGGATAATAGGAAGAATCAGATAAAGACCAACAGGGATTTCTGGATCGGGAAGATAGAACGCAACATGGAACGCGACGAAGAGGTCAATTCCCAACTGAGGGAACAGGGCTGGACCGTACTGCGTTTCTGGGGCAGGGAGATCGAGAAAGAAACCTCGCGTTGCGCCGACGAGATCGAGAGGGTCGTGAAAGGATGAAGAAGACATACAAATCGATAGACCTGTTCGCAGGAATCGGAGGCATACGCCTGGGATTCGAAAGGGCTTTCGGAGACCGTATCACGACCGATTTCGTAAGCGAATGGGATCCCTATGCCCAGCAGACTTACAAGGCCAATTTCGACACGCCCAAGGGAAAGGACGGGGAGACGGAGGTCTACGGGGACATAACGCTGGACGAAACCAAAGCGGCAATTCCCAAGTTCGATATTTGTCTGGCCGGGTTCCCCTGCCAGGCATTCTCCATGGCCGGTAGGCACATGGGATTCAACGACGACTACAAAGGTATCTGCCGCGGAACCCTCTTCAAAGACGTGGCCGAGATATGCGAGAAGCACAAACCCGACGTTATCTTCTGCGAGAACGTCAAGGGTCTGACGATCCACGACAAGGGAAGAACGTTCGAGGTCATAACTAAAACGTTCGACAAGATCGGTTACAAGGTTTTCCCCAAGATCCTGAACAGCAGGGATTTCGGCGTTCCGCAGAACAGGGAACGCATCTATCTCGTCTGTTTCAACAAAGATCTCGGAATCAACAGATTCGTTTTTCCGGAACCCACGGATTCCACAAAGCGTATCGACGATATAGTGGAAGAAAAACCAGTATCGGTCAAATATTACCTTTCCGACGTGTATCTGGATACGCTCAAAAAGCACAGAGCCAGACACGAGGCGGCAGGTCATGGGTTCGGTTATGAAATCAAGGACAGGAACGGCGTTTCGAGTGCACTCGTGTGCGGCGGTATGGGTAGGGAGAGAAACCTGATCGTGGATGACAGGCTGACTGATTTCACGCCTATAACGCACATCAAAGGCGAGGTAAACCGCGAAGGGATCCGTAAGATGACACCCAGGGAATGGGCCAGACTGCAGGGTTTCCCCGATAATTACAAACTCATTCTCGCCGATACGCATCTGTACAAGCAGTTCGGCAATTCCGTTACGGTTAATGTCATCGAAGCCATCGCCAAGAATGTGTTGTACACGTTGGATCACCCCGAAAATTTCAGGGAACAGGAAGTCAAGGGGGTAACGTTGGATGGATTTTAAGAAAGACTGGGTATCCGGAAACAAAGGGGAATGGAGCGAATTATACGCGTTCTATTACCTCATGGGGGATCCGAGATTATTCGCTGCCGACGAGCATCTCAACCGCACAGAGGATTATCTCCCCATCTTATCCGCGTTCCGTTCGGACGGTAACGGCATAGAACATGAATATGTGATTTCGGACGACCGCGAATCTTTGACGATATTCGAGGGGGAGGAAACCGTCGACCTGGTTTCCGTGGCTGAGTTCAAGAGCAATGCCAATGTCCTTCTGAAGCGTCTCGAAACGTATAAAGCGGAGCAGTATCCGGACGGAAAAAAGCATTTTCCGCCCATATCGGAACTCGAACCCTTCATGGTCAGGACCCGTTCCGACAGGATAAAGGCCAAATCAACGGAGAAAAAGGACATATTATTGAAAGTGGACGATACCAGAAATGCCCGTAAGCCCATCGTCGGTTTTTCCATCAAAAGTTACATTGGCCAAAACCCCACTTTATTCAACGTCGGAAAAAATACCAATTTCCGTTTCAGAGTCATCGGATGCGATGATGACATCCAGTGTCGGATCAACGGATGCAGCGGGCTGAAGGAGAAGATGGCATGTCTCTTCGACAGCGGTTGCGATCTGTCGTACGAATCGATGCTCAGTGACAGATTCAGGATGAATCTGGAACTCATCGACAGTCATATGGATGCCCTGCTAGCGGAAGTAATCCGGTGCATGTGGAGGGAGAAAAAACAGAAAATTTCCGACATAATCGAAACGATATCTCTCGAAGACCCTCTGCACAAAAAGAACAGCCACTTTTATGAGTACAAGATGAAACAGTTTCTCTCAGCCGTCGCTCTCGGCATGCTCCCGGAAACGGAATGGGACGGCAGGGATCAGGCGAACGGAGGATACATCATAGTGAAGAGGGACGGGGACGTGGTTTGTTACTTCCTCTATAACCGTAACGAGTTCAATGATTATCTGTTCAACTGTACCAAAATCGAGAAACCGGATACGGATCGGCACAATTATGGGGAGATTCTGAAGATCAATGATGATTATTACGTAGATTTGGATCCGCAGATTAGATTCATATTACCAGAGCAGTCATCAAAAACCCAGGTGCAAGTCCAGGCGACATTGGATGGATACTAATGAAAGTGACCTACTATAGGTTGCAACTTCATATTGGAACGGAAAGGGCACTACGATGGGCTTGAACAGTGAAGATATGCGCGATTTCACAATCCCGTGTCCAGGTGTTGACCAAAACGATAGAGCGTCATTACCTTTTTTCAGTTATTAAATATGATATCAATCACCATTTTCACATACTGTGGCGTCGGATGCTCCCCCATCTGATAAATCCTGATGGCCAGACACGAGCCGTATTTCTTTGAAGGAGTTATATCTACATCGAAGTTCTCTCTGAGTGCTTTCCATCCGGGGAGGTGCTGGAAATCTCTTTTGGGTCTGTACGTTATGTTCCACTGGGCAATGTATATGTCATTCCCGAGTTTCTTATTGGATGATGAGAATTCAATTACTTCCAGATACTCGTTTTCGATGTATGTAACCGCAGTGGCACGACAGTATCCGGCTCCGGAATAACCGCGTTCACATTCCTTCAATCTGGAAATTAATTCGTCCCTTGACATTACAATCTGGTGAATAACGGGGTTTCTATTAGTTCAATCTGCCGCATAGTTTTTAGTTTGGTGTAACTAATGAAATAATTTGCCCATCCGACATATAAAAAGGCTTCATGTCTCCATATTTCTGTTTTTTACTGGTCATTTCATTTATTTGAATTATCGGCCATATTCTGTGTAGTTATTTGTTGGTTAGTCCTTTGATCTCAGGAATATTTTCTTATTTTTTCGAATAGTTGGTGGACATCAGTAAAATGTGGAAACAATACGATGATGTGATCATCGGTTAAACGGATCATATTGATGTCATATCGTGAACCGCCCTAATATGGGGTCACTTAAATAGGATGGTTGTTCTGAAAGCTGTATGGTTTTGTTTAACATTTCAGGGAGCGCGAAGTTGTGGGAAATAAGTGGCGGAAAGGGCTGCGGACCAGAATTCGCAGGAATACACGCCAGGATTGATGCAGAAGATTGGAAGGAAGCACTGTACAAGACCATGGTATCGATGGATCTGGAATGGACATATGATCTAAACGGAGAATGGATCGAGGTGGAAAATCGTGGGGAGTGTCACAGATTTTTCTTTGTATCTAATCCTGAAGTTCAGAATTATGTGGGGGATTTTGATATTGGTGGAACGAGATATAGGGGTGTGAAGGTGGACGTAGAGGATGATGGTTTTGACGTTCTTCCCCCATCAAGTCTTCTGATTGATATTGTGGATGCTGAAACAGGCTTCAGCACGGAACTAAGTCTTTCAGAGTTTATGCCATCTTGCATCGTGGATGCAGTGTTAAGTGCATTGAGATAATTGAATTCATTCAAGATCATCAAAGTAGGGGTGTTCCAGATGATAATTCATCCTTTCTTCCATCAACGCCATCATTGATTCAATACTTTCTTTGTTTATGGCTGCGTAGTCTCTGCTATTGGTCAATACGTTTCTACTGAACCTGTCTTCAACAAGGTCATAGTTTTCATCATCCATCAATTGGAAGAACACGATGCTGTCTGCTACAGTATTCAAACTTCCGTCGACAATGTATCCTTTTCCACGGCTACCGTCATCACGTCTTGGGGTTATCCAATACCTCCCATGGAACGGAGGTCTGAAGCGAAGATTGTCATAGTATTGGTAGTTCACCACGATATCATGTTTTTTTGCCTCGTTGATAACATTAAGTGCAATATTGCCATATTGGCGCATTCTACCAATTTTATCGCAGAACCAACCTCTGGGGTCGTTTGTAACATCACATTTCCTCAGTTGCACTCCGGTCAATGTTAAAAAACTGATAATGCTTGTATACGGCAGGTTATACCTATCACAATAGTTTCTCATTGTTTGTATATCGTTATCGTTACAATTTTTGGCTTGAATGTATATGGTAACGAATCTTACTCCTGTATCGACAAGGGCATTAATGAATGAGATAGTCAATTCCTTTGCTTTGCGTTCATTTTTGATATTAAAATGATAATCATCGATAATGAATAATCTGTCATTTCCATCGAAGAATTTGTCGCCCTGAACACATTCGTCGCCGTTGCCGATGTGTTTGTGTAAATCATCAAAGTTCCTGCATAGCATACTATCGTACAAGTATCAAACTGAAATCATATTATTCAATCCCTATTGGGAGTGACTCAGCAATCGGCTTTGACATCACATTCAAACATAATGTGTTTTTCATAAAGTTCATTATTACTTTTTTTTTGTAATATTGCCTTATGACGTTGACAAACTGTTTACATCTATAGGTGTGTATTGTCTCATGTTTCTAACAATCTGTGCTTTACGAATTTCTTTTCAATTCGTCATAGATTTTGAGCAGGGTTTTAGCATATTCCATACCCCATCCATGGTATTCGGAGATGCGATCTATCTCGTTTGCTTTTTCAATCAATTCTCTTTCGATAGTTTCTCTATGACTTTTTAGTATTTTTTTAGGTCCATAGCCTTTTTTGATTATTTCATACGCTTCGTCTAGTTTTTCATTATTGTTGAATAACGATTTACTGGTCGTATCTTTGCCCTTCATTTCAATTAATAGTTGTCTCTCAATCTGCGCGATGTTGTTCATGTGGGATTGGAAATAGTCATTATTGTGGACGAGACCTCCTTTGAAGAAGTTTTTGATTGTGAAATATGACTCATTAGTGTAGTTGTACAACACACCTTTCCCCTGTATCTGTCCGTCCTTGAAGTCGCCTTCATAAACAACTCTGGAATCTAGATCAATCAGTTTTCCCCTAATGGGCAAATCATTCTGAAATAAGCCATCGAAATATGGTTTTCCATATTGATACAGGGTGCCATCCAGTTTTTTTCCGTTTCTGAATCTTCCTGAGAACCTCAAGGGGTTACCTTTTTCGGTCGAATATAACTTCCCTGTTCCGCTATATTGGCCATCGTAGAAACTGCCCTCATAGATTTTCATTCCATTTGTGATGTCATATAAGGTTCCGCTCAAATACAATCCTTTTTCAAAGGATCCCTCGAACAGTTTTGTTGCATCCTTGTATTTGATGCCATGTTTAAAACTCAATTCGATCGCATTCGCATGGCTATAGCTTTCATCCAAGAGACCTCTAAATTCCAATTTTCCATCGATATAGACCTCTGCATCAGTGGGGGCTCCTTTTTCGAATCTACCCCGGATGTGGAGTTCATGTCCCCTAATGGATTTGCGATATTCAACGTCGTCCCCCTCATATTTTCCGTTGAAGAACGTACCTTTGAAAATGAGATCTCCATTTTTGTTGTATTCCAATGCGTAGCCATTCGGAAGGCCGTTGCCGAATACACCTTCATATTCTTTTGAGCCGTCATCCCTATAGCTGGTACCTTTTCCACAATAGCTTCCGTTCGAGAACGACCCTTCGTATTTCATATTGCCATTTTGATGATATTCATGGCCTATTCCAGTCAACAGACCATTTTCGTAGTTTCCTTCGCGTTTAAGTTGGTTGGGACCTGTATTTCCAGAGTCATAGTATTCTTTTCCTGGGCCTGAATAATGTCCGTTCATAAATTGACCTACATACTTCACAGCACCGCTCCGGTAGTATTCAATGAACTTCCCTTCGGCCACCCCTTTATGAAATGTTCCTTTCAGTCTTGGGGCATCGTATTCATACATAACAATGCCAGCGCCATCATATTTTCCGGAGGATAGTGCCCCCTGGTAAATCGTAACATCATTTTTGTCGCGTATTGTAAAATTACCATCCAGTGTAAAACAGTGATCGCTCATGGGGACAAAAGTGTTTGAAGGTGAGTCCCCCCACCCAATCTTTATGGATTCCGGATTTCCGTTCTTGAGTGAACCGTTGTATTCATCCCCCCCAACTTTCCAAAAAATCTTTTCGGTGAATGTTACACCATCGCTATCGCCGTCGGCACAAATCTTAACGTTATACGGGTCGTTTCTTGATATTATTCCGGGGCTTTTTAGTCTGAATGTTTTCTCATAGAATTTGTCAAAATTAATGTCTCCGTTTACAATCAAAGAAACAGAGGTATCATCCAATGTGCGATCTGAACACATTTTCAGATGTTTGGCAACAGAGCCATACCAAGTTTTATCCTTTTGAGAGAGGCAGATGATGCCATTCAGGTGTTTTTTGAGGTCATCCTTGACGAAACCGCCAGAAAATCCATCAGTGTATGTCGCAAATCCAATTGGCATCGTGTTTTTCGATGTTTTTATGAAATACCGTAGATTCAAACCGTTGACCGATTCACAGAGGGAGCTCGTGTAATCATTGTTGCATTTATCATCTTCGACGCTGATTGGATCCGTCAAGGAGAAGTCAGAGTTTAGTAAAAGCACTCCTCCGTCACCAATTTGAAATCCATAATAGTAATCATCTCCCATCACAGCTACAATGAGTGTTGATCCGTAAAAGAGAGACTTTTCAGCAATCTCTATTTTTTTAGATCCCAATATTGTTTTTTCCTTTGTTGAAAGCGGGTTACGATTGAAGTGAGTTACAACATGTTTAACCCACCTTTCGACAATTTTTTTCCCCAATATGTTTTTGATGTAATTTTCATCGGATACCTTACTTGGGTAATCAGGCGTCTTAGATTCGGAATCAATGACTTCAAATGCAGAAATTATTGCAAATTTGGATCCAATTTCGCTTCTAATATGAGGGATGCTGCTATGCCCATCTGCAATTGCTGTGATGGCATAGCCATCTCCCAATAGGACTCCGGAACAGTCCTGGCAAGGCATGCCCTTATCGATATGCATCTTGCCTTTGATGGTCATACAGTTTCCAGTAATAACCATATCATCACTCTACAACCTTATCCCCGTAAGGGATGTCTTTATCTTTCCCTTGTGCGGCTGCTTTTGAAAATACCATTGTGACGTTGTAAATCAATTCGCCAAGTTCCCCCTTGACGCTTTCAACGTTTTTCACACAATCTCCATCTCCCGTGAAATCTATGAGCATTTCAAGTTTAGCAGATTCGTTCTTACTCCCCACCCCTATAGCGTATTTCAGGGATTTTTTGAACATTATGTTGGTATGTAGTTCTTCTGTGTAATCGATATAGAGGGTGCGTGGTAAATCACCATCGGATATCAACAATAAGAATGGCCATCTGTAAATCTTTTCGCAATCTCTGATGTTGCTGTTACATGAGAATGCATTGTCTATCGTACGGCATACCTTTCCGAATTTTGTTAACTTTCCGATTACTTCCAGTTCTTTGAATGTATAGTCAAGAATAGGTGTGCTGAAAGTATCACCACACCATTTGCATTCATCACTGAATTGGAGGATGCCGATTTCAAAAGATACCTGTGAGTTATCCCTTTCTAGTTCCTTTAAGTACTCGACACAGGCCGAAAGTGCATGATTGACTTCTGCCATTTTTTCTCCTGCCATGCTGGCAGAGCTATCGATTATGAAGAACAGTTGTTGAGTTCTCTTAGGAACGGGGCTCATATCAAGCGCATTCATAGGGTCATCTTCGAGCCATTTTTTCCAAGTATCCACACACCCCTTCCATACGCTAGGCATAGGACGCACTTCGCGATCAACCATCCCCTTGACGAAAGCTAGGTTGAATGCGTTTTTTATCTCTAGGGGGATGCGCTCCCAATCTGTTTCTATCCTTTCAGATAGCGGGCGATTGGAGTCATCTTTAGAATCCAGGGTGAATATAGGTTGTTTGATGTATGCGGTTATTTTTTCTTCCTCGCCTAGCGTCTTTCCTTTCCATTTTTTACCTATGAAGGGATCGTCACGAAATAGCAATTTGAATATCAGTACGGCAAGTGAGAATCTGTCAGATTCTTGTGAACATCCTGTCTCGAATACTTCCGGTGCAACGTACCCCATCCTCCCTATTTTTGACTTGGCCCACTTGGTATGCGATATGTTGTCACAATCGCAGATCTTAATACCTCCTGTGTCCAAGTTGACGAAGATATTATCCTCATTTATGTCAGTGAACAGGTAATTGGCGTTATGTAGTAACGCAAAACTTTCTGCGATATTATTACAGGCGTTTAACTCCATGTCGAACAATTCAAAGTTTTTACGACCTGCAAGGATCTTACTCAGCTCAACCATGTTTTTTGGAACAATTTCCATAACGTATCCAAACTGTCCAGATGGGTCCGTTTTGGTTATGGCAATAGGCATTACAAAGCTTTTGTATAGATTTTTATTGCAATGTTTTTCATCATCCTCCCTTGTCTTTTTTGCTAACGCTTCGATCCTTTTGTGATACTCGTGGTTATTATTATCGAAAAATTCGGGCGCTGTTATCCATTTTAAAGCATATTCCTTTTTTGCGCCATCGACATTTACGCGATATACTGCCCCTTGTCCGCCTTCACCTAGTGGTTTGTTGCTCAAAACGACAATTGATCTTCCATTAGTCAGTTTCAGAACGTCTCCTTTTTTCAAAGTGCGCGGTCCGGCCTGTTTCGCGTTTTTCATATTCTTTTCATTAGCCACAGTGAAGTCACAATGGCACATATTGGATTATAACAGTTAATAATTATGGGAGGTCGAGGATAAACAATCCATCTTCTTATATATTGGGATATCTGTCACCGCACCATGAGATCTGAAGACAGGCGCATCTTCAAAGCAATTTTGGAAAATCATCTGGAGGATGGCGATTTTAACCAACTCTTAGAAGAGAATGTGGTTAAGTACATATTTAACGAAGTGAAGGGAGACTATCCTGAAGTGTTCAGTGAGAAAAATCTGAACAGATACATTGATGCGCTTAGGTCGAATCCCGCACAGTTTAGGGACATAGACGATATTTGTGATGCGATATTTGGTGACAAATCTGAAATCAAGGATTTGAGATCATTTTTAAAGGCATTAGAAGACGAATACGGTTTTAAAATGTTGCTCGATCCAGTCGTTGTCGAGTCTCAAGCTAAAGAGGCCGAGTCTGTATTGGTGTCTGTTCATGGCCCCGGTATTGTCAAGAGATTTATTTCGGTAATAAAGAAAGGCGGAAATTTCTCCAATATTGACGAAATAGTTGAAGCAGTACTAAGTACAGATAAGGGTTTGGATGCGGAACCAAAACCCAAACCCGAGGTTAAGCCCAAGGCTGAACCCAAGCCCAAGGCTGAACCCAAACCTGAGGTCAAACCCAAGGCTGAACCCAAACCCGAGGTCAAGCCCAAGCCCAAGGCTGAACCCAAACCTGAAGGTTCGGGTATGACGAAGGTAACTGTACCTGTTGAAAAGGTAGTGGTTAAGGCACAGATGCCCGATTATACGCGTTTTGAGAAAGCAAGAATCGTCGGTGCGAGGGCACTTCAGATCTCCCTTGGAGCACCCATCCTTGTGGACAGTACGGGCATGATCGATCCTGTCGATATTGCCATGAAGGAGTACGATGCAGGAGTCATTCCCATCACCGTAGTGAGAGATTGATTAAATGCAGGAATCTCTGTTGATTAAGTATCCGAATGAACGTGCAGAGTATTGGAACAAACAGGGATGTAAACATTTATTCGGAATAGACAAAATCAAGGATAAAGACCGGGCAGCGGAGTGTTTTAGAAAGGCTCGGGAAATGGGAAGTGATGCAGCCACATACAATCTGGTCCTTATGATGGCCTACGGTGATGTCCAGGACACAAAAGGCGAGCTTGAGAGCTTATCCACAGAATTAGTGCAAAAAGGCATCATCACTTCAGAAGAGAAGAGCAGTTTGTCTGAATTAGTGGGTACATCTGTAGTTGAATTTGACGGTGAAGACGATCCATTTAAGGAATTAGTGGAAAAATATAACCCCGATTTGGTGGAAAAGAAGGGTCTAATAATCTCGATGCGTTGCGCGCTAGAAAGAAAATTAAAATTGAGGATTGCAAACAAACGTCCTGATATGCGTGCTATTTTGAGTAATCCCGAGGATCGGACCACTGCAGGTGAGGCGTTGAACATTGCAAATAAGATAGGGGCGATTACGCCTATCCAATATGAACAATTCGGCTCTTTCATTGATTATTCAAACGAATTGTCAGCTCATTTTGGAACGAATATCGGAAAACAGGTGAAGAGCTACGATTACAAAAAAGATTATCAAAAAATCAAACAATGGGATGAGATGATTTCTAAATTTTGAATAGATGTGCCGTCCTGCGTACTGTTGTAATACGTGGTGGCGTTGCCGATTGTGACTAATAGGGTGCAGCTATTCTATGATTATTAAAGTAGGAATTAGCACAGATACGAATCATTTAATCTGATTATTGATACTTTTTCGGGGCAATGTATCAATTGGTTTATTGTTTTTGCATCAAATAAGTTGCATAAAATTGTGAAGATTATAGCCGAATCGTTCATACTCCCTTCAAATAGTATTTTCTTTTTGTGATGAACGAATATTGTTCCGGAGCCATCCATTCCCGACTCAACTGTTGTAAAATCTAGTGAAATGTTGCTGCTTTCACGAATTACTATAGAATCCTTGAGAGTGTCTATCTCGACATTACTGGAGCTTTTCATAAGTTGTTTCAAGAGGGAATTTTTAAATAATCTCCCTAAGCCTACTGCCAAAAAGATAGCATCTTCAAATGTGCATTTTTCAATGATCTTATAATTTGGACCTTCTATTGTAATGGCGTCATCTTCTAAGATCATGTTGACCGTTAGACTTTTGTTTTGCACAATAGGCATTACGGTTCAAATTATAAAAAAACTGGAGCTCAATCCAATAATCTCTTGCTTGATGGATTTATATCTTAATTAAATGCTAAAGTTTCAATAAACTTATTTGAAGGTGGTGCGGGAGGGCTGATGTATAACTTTTTTGATCTATTATCCCAAAATCTGCCAACTATGGGCATTTCATCCGTGGTTTCAATGTGATAGTATCTCTTACCAGCGTAATCATACATTTTCCCATGTATCCCTTCCATACAGACGGCCGAACACATATGTCCAATTATCAATACAGATACGACATCCAGCCCCACGTTATAAGCAATCGATGTGAACAATGATGTCATCCCGTCACAGTCTGCCATCCTATGTTCCAGTGTGTATGCTGGTATCTCCCACACGTCCTTACCGAAACGTTCCTCATCACTAACGTATTGGATATTCTGCTGAACCAATGCTAGAATCACAGACGCTTTGATCCTGTCACGTCTTCCCATCAGCTGCTCATCTAGCTGCCGGGCTATATCGATCACAGTCAAATCATCGATAGTTGAGTAATAGGGGAAGTATTCCAATTTTACATCCGGTTGGATCTTCCCTCTGTATTGACTCTTTCTCATATCCACGGTCACTGTGTATGTCTGAGCACCGTATGTGCACTCCATCGTGCTTATATCGCTCATACTATCACAGTATCTTTGTCAGACACAATTTTCCCGAGGAGATCCCCTATGTTACCCATCGATTTCCAGAATTCCGTATCGCAGAAAATTACGAGACGTTTCTTAGCGCGGGATACAGCGGTGTTGATGACCTTCAGGCCTTCGTTGGGTTCGATGGAACTCGTGAAGCGGTAAGGTATCCTCTGCGGGGAATTGCGGTTGTCGACGATGCTGAGTATCACTGTATCCCATTCCCTTCCTTGGGAGCCGTGAATTGTAAACACATTCTCTGCATCCTTCCTGCATTGCATTTTCAGCAACATACGCTGTGCCCTGTACGGAGTCAGTACCGCATATGTACCGATGTCGTCATGGTTATCCTTTAGGTAATCTGCTATCATTTCCGCCTCTTCGGTGTTCTCTCTGATATCTTTCCCTGTGCTGATGACATCGTAGCATACGACCTTCAGCGAATCGCCCCCGTGTCCTTTGACGCCGTTCTTGTAAACGCACTCATCAAGAATTCTTGCAAGATTATCCGCGAATCTGTGGGAAATCGTCAGGTTAGCTCTCCGGGTTCTCTTATACTTCGGGGGTGAGGAATCCAGATACGATTCCAGTATGCTATCCGGGGTTCCGAACAGATAGCTCTCGATGTTCAATGCGGACTGGTTCCACATGAAGGAGTATTTCATGAATCCGTCTTGTCTGTACTCGTCCTCCTCTGTGCACCAGGAGAGGATGTCATCGGGATCCAACTCGCACACGGGGGGCAGCTGCATATGGTCTCCCAGCATCGCGATCGGAGGCCCGCACATGAAGACAGGCATCGTCTGGATGAGGTTGGAATAGCCCACCTCGTCAATGAAGATCTGGTCTACATCCCTTATGCCTCCGTTGTCCAAAAGGGTAGGTCTTCCCATGAGGATGTAAGGGGTCATCGCCATTATGCGGGAGTTCTTGATCCTGCTGTTCGTGGATCTGGGTCCCAATTCCATGATCTCTTTCTGATTCTTTTCTATGAGGGCAAGCAGCTCTTGTGAGGTCAGGTCGCGGTATTGAACGATGTCCAGAACGCTTCTGTCCCTGTCCATCAGGCGTTTCGCTATCGTCTTGTATCTGCTTCTAAGGTTGTATTCGTCGATTCCGTCCACCAAACCGGCGAATTCCGGTTTCATCGATACTATCGAGCGTATTTCCGACCATAATTTTTGGATCATGGAATCGATTGCTACTCTGTGCTGATAATCGGCGCGGTCGTATTCCTCGTTGTAGAGGACATCCAGTTCGTCGAAGTGGGCTTTGAGTATCTCTACTTCGCGTTCGTATATCACGTTGGCAATGATTTCGTTGGATGCATAGAGGGATTTGATGCGGGACATGACTGCCCTGTCCTCACATATCTCCTTGTAGTCGTGAATGAATTCGCTTGTTGCAGCGCCAAGTCTTATTATATCCCTCTCAGGAAGGATTAGTTCGTGATCGGGGTCATCGGATTCTATGACCTTCATCACACCCCTCAATACCTGTTCGACGGCGTTGTTGGTAGGGGCGATAATAGCCACCCTTCCGCCTCTCCTGATATGCGCTAGGATAGATGTAGCCATCACGAACTGTGTCTTTCCGGTACCGGGTGCTCCCCAGATGTACGAGAGACCAGAATTCAGGATTGTCTTGACCGCTTTTCTCTGCTCAGAAGTGGGCTCAGCACCTCTGGGGAACGGGTAATCCTTCTCTTCAAAACGATGGGGTTCTCTGGGGTATCTGATGTCGGCCCCGTGATCGATGAAGAATGTCTCGGTGAGCTTGATGAGCCATTTCATGTCAGTGATGACCTTGATGTCACTGTCGGGATGGTTATCGATGATCTGACGAAGTCTTTCCGAAGGAAATAGAGTGATGGTCATGGATGTTTCGTCATAATCATCGAATGTCGCTTCATCGAAGAAGTTCCCCTCTCCATCGATATGGATGCCCATCTGCTCCAGATCACCGGATATCTTTGTCGTGAGCGTCATCTTGAGAAGATTGGGCTTGCGATTTATGTGCCGGACATCGTTGATGACCATCGAAGCCAATTTCGAATCTCTCGGATCAGCGCCTCTCTGAAGGGCGCTCATCTCTTCGAACATATCCTGACAGGATTTGACGGCCATTGCCTGGATTGTCTTTGCATCCATGATATCACAACCTTACGATGCTGCTGCCTGCTATCATTTTCAGGCTCCTCTTTCCATTGAATTCATCAACTACTACCTTGCGGAGACACACTTTCTCCCCTTCATGCAGCAACGGGTCATTGAATGAAACGAAATCAATCATAGACAGACCGTCACGGATCTTTCCGCAGTATCTGGTGCCTGATTTTTTGGTGATAGCGTTGTTGAATTGTTTTGCAGTTATACAGACGATCGTACCGCAAACCGTCACTATGGATCCCTTTCCTCCAATGTCACCAATCTTTACAGATTCGTTGACAATCCTTTCTTTGTGGGAGGGCACATCAATGTCGTCTTCTGTTTGGATTAAGTTAGAGTTGTTGAGATTCAAATAGAGAATACCATTGTATGTTTTTGACCAGCAATCTACAAATCTGTAGGTATTGCCCTCGGTAAGATGAGGGTCGTTGCCCCATATGTTGATTGTTATCTCCCCAGTATCATCATATGCTGAGACTTCGAATAACATCGAACTGCCATCTCCTGAGGTGATTATTTTCCTGGTGATAGTCAAAACTCTTGCAACGACACTGATATTCTTGTCAGACGGGGTGACGTCCGCTATCTTTTTGCTTTCATACTCTACTCTTATGCAATCATAATCGCTTCCGCCGTAATCCTTGATGACTGCTCTGGATGCAGCATTCAGATTCATGAGGTATCTGCGGGTGTACCTGTTTAAGCTATTCAGTAGGGCTCCGTCATCGACAGGCTGTTTGAGGATGGATTTGATTGAAGACAGCAGTTCTTCAGAATCTATTTCTCTATAGTTCTTTACCTTGGTATACTGGCTGTGTGAACCTGTGTCCGTGGTCATAGTTAGTTGTCCCCCTCTTCGGAGATCGATTCGACAGGCTCATGGACATCCATACGGACGGCCAGCATTCTGTATTTGTCTAGCAGTATAACTTCGTCTGCAGCTTCTGCTAGTGCATGGCTCAGCGAGTTGGAGAAAGATGCAACCTGCACCCTCTTCCCGCGTTTCTGTGCCCTTTCTACTGCAGGTACGAAATCCGCATCTCCGGATACCAGAAGAATATCATTGCATCCAGTTTCTCTGGAACAGTCGTCAAGTTCCAAGGCGAGACGGACATCCACTCCCTTTTGGACGGCATGAGTGCAGTTTTCTATCACAGGTTCGAAACCTGCCTTTATGATGCACTTGAACGCTCCAGGAAGGTCGTACTCAGGAATCCTGGCACCGTATGCCTTCTTGGTCATAACATGCCTGCCATTTGCAAGCAACCTGCTCATCTCCTTGAAATCTATGAAGACTCTGTGAGCGCCGTTTATCGATTCGTAGAACCCTTTGTACATGTTATCGAAATCGACGAAGATCGCCACCTTTTCCGTATCGCTCAGGTTGACGGGTGTGGATGAGTATTCCGTCCTTTCGTTGTCAAACTCGTAGGTTCCAAGGGCATTCGTGTTCTGTTCGGTCTTTGATATGATACTAGTCATGTCTTTTTCCTCCTGAGGTATGTTATGTTGGAGGAACTACTATAATTGTAAATTGGATATCAAATTTGTAATTTGATGATAAAAACATTATATAAAATTATTACCTTGCATATACGGTTCCATGAAGAAAATTACCGGTTTTCTGAAGCATAAGAAGGAATCGAAGGATCCTGTGATCGTCCCCTGTGATATCAGATACAGGTACGAAGAAGGTAATGAATCGGACAAACCGATCCTGTTCATCGCCTTTATGACAGGAGAGGAGGAGGCGACTGTGGTGGTTCTGGATGCCGATGCAGCATCGCAGTTGTCACTCACACTGAATGCTTCTCCGATGAAGATGTTCATGAGAACTGAAAAGGAGCTGAGGGACATGATGTACCAATGAGGCAGTGATTCAGTCCCGTCTGGATTAACTAGCCATTGGTAGCCCCTCAGTGCCTTTTATGTTGTCTCTGCTTTGTGTTTTTGATAGCATATCTTTTTCTCTAAGCCTTATATAACCCAGAACGGTTTGTCCCAGATCCGCAATCCTAATTGGGGAGTTCCTCTTTTTACTGGGATCCAACTCAAGGATGAGGCCCTTGTCAATCAGGTCATTTACATTGTAACTTCCCGTCTGCGGGGACATCCTATCTCTGCCAATTGAGTTATTGTACTCGTTGTCATTCCATACTTCGCTGCGGGTATGTTCTTTATTGTCGCTCAGGTATTGCAATATGGCCCAAACTTTCCGTTTGCGTGAGGCTGGCATGTCATCGAAATTGAACGTTGACTGAGGTTCGAATACCAGGTACTTTTCTCTTCCTTCTTTCAGATATTTGTCCTCGACAACATAGCACATCCGTGCGTTGATACCTATCGCAGCTACACTAGCGGCTGCGGTAATGATCTTCGTTCCTGCCGTCAGATTGATGAAAAAACGGATGTCCAACCTTTCATCAGGGCGTTCTTGTTCAATTTTTTTCATTACCTTGCTTTTTATCGTATAGAATGACTGAACCAATGATGTGAAATCATATGCGTAAGGGTAATGAATTGTGTATTTTTCTGATTCACCAGTTTCCGGATCGAATTCGGGTTCGAATAAAATCTTCATTTGTTTGTTGTCGCGGTAGATATCATATATCTTTTGAGCTGTGCTCCTGGATCCCTCGGAGACGAGCAGATATACGATATCCGGACGGATTTTATCGTAAATTGTTTTTTGAACACCATGGTCTACAATTTGGACCGGAATCGAATCATTATCGATGATTTCCGTGACATTATCTGTCTTTTGATTGCCTACGGGCGAAATCAAAACGTTAAACGGTTTTTTTGCCATAAACAAATATCGACTTTAAATATAAAAAACTTATTTTGATTAAGGTTAAAGAGGGAATAATCAATCGATTGAATCTATCATTTCCTCGCTAAGAATAAAATCATTGTTGTCCATAGATACAGTGGCCAGTGTTTTTGTCTCTTCTGTAGTCACCGCATCATACTTTTTATTCTCCTCAGGAATGCAATCATCAGTCATACCGTTTTGAGTCTCTGTTGATTCGATCTTTGTTTTAGGCATGGTCAACAGCAACGGTGTTTCTTCAACAATCGTTACTGCAGGGGCCTTTACCGCACAGAAGACCGATACATCCTCAGGGATATCCGCGAACAGTCCCTCTTTGAACGAACAGCCGAATTTATTCATACGCATGATTTTTCCATCGAGGGAAGGGTCCTCGGTGTTCACAGGATGGATGTCTGCTCTGCCATCAGGGCACACATCTCCGGGTAAGTGATAATTGATGCTGATTCCGTAATTCGACAGCATCATACGGGAATAATCTGTGCGTGCTAGCAGTGATTCGCGTACATCATCGGGACATTTCGTAACGGCCAGATTGAAAACAGCGGTCATGTAGTCGAGGAAGATCGAGACAGACTCTCTCAACGGTATTTTACTGAATGTTTCGGCTTCGTTCCTGAAATGGCGCAAGGATTCGTTCAAAGCGTCATTTTCAGATGTCAGTCTGTCACGGACCTCCTCAGACTTTGCAAGAGAGGTCTTGAACCCAGCGATAATGCCTGTCTGTTTATCAATGATCCCCTCATATCTATTCGAGGCCCTTCTGATACGCCTGACTTCCAATTCTAACGAATCGATATCTGATTCTAGTGCAGATATCTTGGCGCGCTGTAAATCATATTCCCTGACCTTCTCGTCCAGAGCATCCTTCAGATTCTTTTCCGTGGCTTCCATCTCTGAGATTTTGTTTTTCAGATGTTTTGTCCTTCTGGAGCAATACTCATCACGGCTGTTCTTTGCCTCGATGAACGCCATATCTGCATCTCTCTTGGCTGAGATCAGCTGTTGAAATGCAGCTTCCCGTTCTATCAGGGTTGTTTCTAGATCATAGATGCGGGCTGAGAGTGATTTATTCTCTTCAGAAAGATAGGTTATTCTTTCTGCATTTGCTGCTTGGAGCGCCTCATCGATTAGATCAAGCACAAAGTTCCTTCTCCTCGAGTGGAAAGTGCCGTTATCTTTCCCAGATAGCTCTATTGAGATGCGTTGAGAACAGTTCTTGCAGAAGTACCCGCCTTTGGTGGATATTACCACAGGATTGTGGCAGGCGCAGTCTATGAAGGCTTTTACCGCGAGTCTTCCCATAGAATCACCTGCGGGTAACAAAGTCCTTCACTGCTGATGACGTATAACCGAGTCTGTTCCCGTCCGGATCGGTTATTATCATCTCCAGGATGCCGTTGGAATCCAGGACGTATTCGACCCACATTACGAATTCCCTTGCTCTTCCGTAATAGGATCTGGGAATCGGAATCGTGACCTCCATCCCGTTTTGGGTCTCCCCGTTGCCGAGATGGGACCAGTTCCCGTCGAATCCGTCGTTCTTACCGACTGCGGACTCGTAGACGATGAAGGAGACGGCTGTCTGGCTGTCCCTCAGGGGGATGAAGGATGTGTCGGAATGGATGCTGATGCGTCCGTCGCTTCCGAAGGGAGTTCCCTTGAAGATCATGTTGTATACTGCGTCCTCCTCTCCGTGATAGTGGGAATCGAACCCGTAGGTGGTGGCGCAGATGTCGATGATCTTGGCTCCCTCTCCGGATCTGCCGGACTCGCAGTTGAACTTCGAGTACAGCGCAGCACCTTTGGCGATGGCCTTTGAAGGATCGTAGACCAAGATGTTCTCTGCATCGAAATCGGGGAACTCCTCGGACAGACCTCTCTTGATCTGGGGCATGTTGCTGCTGCCTCCGACCATGACGATCCTGTCCATGTCGTCGATGGTTCCGGAGTAGGCGTCGAGAGCCTTCCTCACGGTGTCCATCGCCTTTTCGAGAAGGCTTTCTGTGGCATCCTCGAACTCCTGGCGGCTGAAACGTGTGAACTTGTCCTCTCCGTTGTAGGTGAAGAAGATCATGGAATCCGTACCGACCGTAAGATCGATCTTCAGTTTGGTGATGAGCCTTCTGAAGCTGGCCTCTTCCTCCGCATTGCCGAAGGATGAGATTCCTATCTTCTGCATGACCGCCTTCGAGAGGAGATCATCCCAGTCGTTTCCGCCGAGATTGAGATCTCCCTCTTTTGCAAGGATCTCGTAGGTCATGGCATCGGGGTCGTGCTCCATGATGGTGACATCCAGAGTTCCTCCTCCGAGATCGAAGACCAGGATCTTCTGCTTCGAGCTGTACTCTTTTCTGATGTCCTCACCGTAAAGGTAGGATATCGCTGCCGCTACGGGCTCCTGCAGGACCCTGACCTTGTCCTTCCCGAGACCGGTGATTTCCATCACGGCATCCTGGATGAACTGGTTGTAGTCGGTGGCCATCATCTGGCCCTGTGCTATGCCGACCGGAGCGGTTATGGTCACAGCCTCGATATCTGTGCTGCTGAACTCGCCGCTCTTCTCCGCACCCTTCTTGATCTCGTCGATGATGTACGAGAGGTACATCTTGATGACGTCGCTGAGGATGTAATCCTTCCCGCCGGAGGTGACGGTCATGGAGATGTTTGCAGGATCCTCCCTGACGGTCCTCTTCATGTTCCTGACGATGTCAGCCTCGTGCCTGAAGGCCTCGCCGGTGACACAGTCCTCTCCGAAGAGTTCCTTTCCCTGCTCCTGTGAGTACATGAAGAGAGAAGGAATTCCGACACCGGTGGTGTCCTTGACGTAGGTGGTAACGGGGATAAATCCGTTCATGATTGCTGCAGACGAAAAGCAGGTTCCGAAATCTATTCCAATAATCATGGTATGCCTCTTTTTTGTTTCTGAGGCTATTATGCCGGACATCGAATAAAAGTCTAAATTTATATAATCAAAATTTGATTTTTATTATTAAAACATTTAGCAAATTGATTTTAGTCAGCATTATGGTCAAATAATTGTTTCAACATGATTAGGTAGTGGCATTGTATGGCGTATCCATTAATCATGTTGGAGGTAATGGCGGAGGAGGGGGACAGCATTGCCCAGTTTAGATTGGGATATCGCTATGAAAAAGGCATTGATGTAGATGTAAATTACAACAAAGCCATAGATTGGTATGAAAAAGCTGTGCAACAGGCGAATACGGATGCTATGTGTCGTCTGGGGACATTGTATAGGGATGGCAAAGGGGTCTTTCCTTCTCCTCAGGATGCGATCAGACTTTTTGAAATGGCAGCGAACAATGGGGATATGAATGGCTATTATCAACTGGGGCTGATGTATGAATTTGGTGATGGGGTAAAAAGAGATGGGGAACGGGCCATTCATTACTATATGCTTGCCAAAGATAACAATAAGGCCGAGTATCGTGCAGGTTTTTTGTTCGACAAGGGAAGGGGAATCAAAAAATCTTGTAAAGATGCGATAGAATGGTATCTGAAGGCTGCAACTCATGGTAATAGAGATGCGAAAAAGAATCTAGTATCAATGATAATTATCGATAAACAAATGCTGAATGTTTCCGATTTGGTTTATGAATGGGTAGTGGAAGCGGCCGACAGCGGGGATGTTACTGCAGAACGTTGGTTAGGTAAGAGACATTCATACGGTAGTGAACATGAAAACATTTTCATTGCAGCGAAATATTATGAGATGGCAGCTAAAAATGGCGATGCCGAGTCCGCTTTTGAATTGGGTTTGATAATAGAGAGAAGAGAGTCCACCGAACCATCTACTAAGGCACTGAAATGGTTTACAATAGCTGCCAAAGACAATGTGACGGTTGCATGGTACCACATTTATGACATATGGGGGCGCAGATGGAAAACTCTAGATGACAGTCAGTTGGAGCAAGTGGACATCTCTGAATGTAAACATGCCGCTGATGATGGTTTTTGGGGGTCTTATTATCTCTTGGGCCAATTGTTTGAAAAAGGGATTGGTATTGAATCAGATCTTCCGAGTGCAGTATATTACTACAAAAAATCGGCGGAGAAAGGTCATGAAGGATCTATAGTTCGTATTGTAGCAATCAATTATGAATGTAGGATAGTTTCTGATTACGAAATACCGGAAGAATGGATTCAAATTGCGGCCGATAATGGGTGTGCAGACGCTCAATACCACATGGCTCATAAACTGTATAGTAGTGATCTGGAGTCGAACCGTAAAGTTGCTATGTATTATTACAGATCGGCGGTTAAACAAAACCACATGTATTCGCAATATGAACTTGGTAAGATACTTCTTCACGATAACAAGCATAGCAGTGACGCTATCAAGATGATAGGCAAGGCTGCGATTCAAGGTCATAAGGATGCAAAAAAACTGGCAGATGATCTCTATAGTGAACATCTAGGGTCAGTAATAACCTATGATGATGCTCGTACGTATTACTTAGGAATAAACAATATAGAGATGGCTGAGAAATGCAGAAAGGAGATAGAAAGTAGGAAAAATAGATTCAGTGGAGCAGGTGTAAGGATAGAGGAATTGGGTCCAAAATATGATCAATAATTGAGAATACTAGATATTTCAGTCAAAAGTTATTTGTCTGACGCTCTCATCACGCTCCGGAGCGGTCATGACCGTCACGTCATCTAATCTCTCCTTAGCATCCTTTACTCCCAGCTGTACGGCGATCTCGCACCATGCCTTTGCCCTGTGCAGATCTACGGGCAGATCTTTCCCGTTGGACAGACGGTCGGCCAAGTCCAGTATCGAATCGTCATCCCCGTCCTCCCCGATCCTGCGGGCCATGATCTCGTATTCATCGGTGATCTCGTCCATCGGACCCCTGTCGGATAGTTCCTCAAACCTGCGTCTGCCATATTCATTTTCACAATCTGCCGCCCTGTGGTACCAGTCCATCGCCATGTACTCGGACTCCGAGACGCCTCTTCCTTCCTCGTAGAATCCGGCCAGTCTGACCATGGCTTCCACGTGACCTGCCGATGCGCTTCTCCTTAGCCAGAACACTGCCTTCACCATCTCACCTTTGCCGAGGTAGATGTTGGATAGCCTCCACATAGCGAACCTGTTTTCCTTCGCTTTCAGATACCAGTACAGTGCCGCATCCTTGTCCACTTCGGTCCCTACGCCGTCCTCGAAGCACCTTCCGACCTCCGCGGCCGCGGATGGGTCTCCATTAGTATCATAGGCCTTCTTGTAAAGTTCGAAGATCCTCTTCTTCGTTCCGGTGACGTTCGGCCTTCCCTCCCTCTGCCTTTTCTCGTAATGTCTCGCAAGGGCTATCATGCAGTTCGCATCGCCTTTGTCCGCACCCTTGCCGTACCAGTATACGGCTTCGTAAACCGATTTGGTCTTCGTCCACTTTTCGTAATACTCTCCCAGAAGGAACGACGCATGCGCCTCTCCCCTCTCGAATGCGGTGTGCAGGAGCTCTATGCCCTGATTCCTCATGATCCGGAACTTCGGGGACCTGAGATACATCTCCCCGAGCCTTGCCGAACAGTACCCGCTGCCCATGTCGTGACCGAGTTCAAACCAGTGCTGAGCCTCTTTCATGTCCCTTTCTATACCGTCCCCTTTGGGATAGCACAATCCGGTCCATTCGATGGACAGTAGGTGACCTTCCTTCGCCCCTTTCAG
>JAEEGL010435622.1_pt1 | contig 22965 bp, 15 predicted proteins | sample 9134231 | NCBI WGS metagenome assembly JAEEGL01 (sample SAMN16246548, study PRJNA631951) | gut metagenome | biome: gut microbiome; feature: rumen; material: fiber-attached | host: Bos | place: Iran: Karaj | collected 2018-10 | reverse complement strand
ATTTACGGTAAGTATCCGTTGATATACCTCGACAATGGCGCTACGACGCAGAAGCCATTGTGCGTCCTTGACGCCATGCGTGAGGAGTATCTGAACGTCAATGCCAACGTGCACAGGGGCGTTCACTACCTGTCGCAGCAGGCCACGGACCTGCATGAGGCTGCCCGTGAGCGCGTCAGAGGGTTCATAAACGCCGGTTCCACGCGAGAAATCATCTTCACCCGCGGCACCACGGAGAGCATAAACCTTGTGGCTTCCAGCTTCACTGCTGCCTTCATGCACGAGGGTGACGAGGTCATAGTGTCTGCAATGGAGCATCATTCCAACATCGTGCCGTGGCAATTGCAGGCTGAGCGCAATGGCATCAAGGTGCGAGTGATACCCATGAGCGATGACGGTCTGCTGGATTTGCAGGCTTTCGAGGGGCTGTTCAATGAGCGGACGCGCCTTGTCAGCGTGACACACGTCAGCAATGTCCTCGGTACTGTGAACCCTGTGAAGGACATTGTGGCAACGGCGCACCGTCACGGAGTGCCCTGTATGATTGACGGAGCACAGTCAGCACCCCATATCAAGGTTGACGTGCAGGCGTTGGACTGCGACTTCTACGCCTTCTCCGGCCATAAAATGTACGGTCCTACGGGCATCGGCGTGCTCTATGGCAAGGAGAAATACCTTGATGCCATGCCGCCATATCAGGGCGGAGGCGAGATGATAGGAACGGTATCATTTGAGAAAACGACCTTTGCTGACCTGCCGTATAAGTTTGAGGCAGGCACTCCCGACTATATCGCAACCCACGGTCTGGCGCAGGCAATAGACTATATAGAGTCCATCGGTATGGAAAACATCGAGCGACATGAGCGCGAACTGACTCGATATGCCCTTGAACAGATGCAGACGGTTCCGGGAATGCGCATCTTCGGACCCCTGGATGCAGAGCGTCGAGATGCCGTTATCTCGTTTCTGGTGGGTGATATACACCATCTGGACATGGGAACGCTGCTCGATCGCCTCGGTATAGCAGTGCGAACAGGCCACCATTGCGCTGAGCCACTGATGCAACGCCTTGGCATCAACGGCACCGTGAGAGCCTCCTTTGCCCTCTATAACACCAAGGAAGAGGTGGATGCCCTAGTCAACGGCATTAAGCGAGTGGCCGCGATGTTTTAGAAATCCTCGTCAATGGCATCAAGCGAGTGGCCGCGATGTTTTAGGAACCCTCGTCAACGGCATCAAGCGAGTGACCGCGATGTTTTGATAAAAATGCGCCCTGAAAGGGCAAAAGCTTATAGCCCAGGGCAGCGCCCTGGGTTTGAACACAGTCAGTAATTACGCCCTGAAAGGGCAACAGAACAGCATACGCCCCCGATGACGGGGCTTATCAAACCAACGTTCAACCCTCAATTCATCAACTTTCAACTCTCAATTCATCAACTTTCATTTTGAAAAAGACCTCAGCCATAGAGATGCACCGCTTGTCGGTGGAGCAATTCAAGCAGTCGGAGAAGCTGCCACTCATCGTCGTGCTCGATGATGTGCGGTCGCTTTATAACGTAGGAAGCATATTCCGCACGGCTGATGCCTTTCGTGTTGAGGCGCTTTACCTCTGCGGCATCACTGCCACACCTGAACCGGTGATGGCTGATGACGGCACTACGGTGGTGCGCGACTGCTCGCTGAAGGCCTCGCAAGAGATACACAAGACGGCCCTCGGAGCCGAGGAGAGCGTCAGTTGGCGCTACTTCAAAGACCCCTGTGAGGCGGTCAGGCAGCTGAAAAGCGACGGATACACCGTGCTTGCGATGGAGCAATGCCACGGTTCCACAATGTTGCAGGACTTCATACCCTTGTCCTTTGAGCTCTCATCCACCAACTCTCACCCCTCATCCCTCACCCCTCTTCCATCTTCCCCCTTGGCCATCATCCTTGGCAACGAGGTGAAGGGCGTGCGACAAGAGGTCGTTGACATGTGTGATGACTGTCTTGAGATACCGCAATATGGCACGAAACACTCGCTGAATGTCGCCGTTACGGCTGGCATAGCGATATGGCATATATCAAATATCCTGCGTATGTCACGCAGTGAACATGAGCCGACACATCCTTCGTGGCGGTCAGATGACATCTATCTGACCTGACACAGACGGATGGAGCCGGCTTTTTTTGTGCCCGTTACTAAATAAACCCATTACTACAACCACTCCCCTTCACATGAAAAAACTATTCATTTCATCATTTATTGCAATAATGCTATCATCATTCAGTAACCCCATCCCTGCTTCGGCTCAGGTGCTCAGCGCCGGCATAAAGGCAGAAAACATGGATCTCTCAGCCCGCGCCGGCGATGATTTCTATCAGTATGCCTGCGGCGGATGGATGAAGAGCCACCCCCTGCCTGCGGCTTATTCGCGCTACGGAGCCTTTGATATGGTCGGCGAGGCGGTCAACAAGCAGATTAATGATATTCTCACCACGCTCACCGAGGGCAGCTATGCCAACGGAACGGTGGAGCAGAAGGTGCGCGACCTCTACCTCCTTGCAATGGATTCCGTGCGCCGCAACAGCGATGGTCTGGCACCGATACAGCCTTATCTCAGGCAGCTGGAGGCCGTAAAGACCATGGCTGACGTGCAGAAATGGGTGTTGCAGCAGGTGCCCTACGGTACGGACTATGTCTATGGCACGTACTTTGGCGCTGATGAGAAGGACTCTCGCAACAATATCCTTAACATATACCAAAGTGGACTGACGCTGAGGCAGAAGGAATTCTATGTCTCCACGGACTCTGCCTCGCTCGCTCTGCTTGAGGAATACCGTCATCACATCGTGCGGATGTTTGTAATTGCCGGCTTCAGCGGCGAGGTGGCAGAGCAGAAGATGCTTCATGTGATGGACACGGAGATGCGCATGGCACAGTTCTCACGCACTTCGGTGGAGCTGCGCGACACGGAGCGCAACTACAACAAGATGTCGCTCACCGACTTTGAGGCGCGCTATCCGCAGCTGTTGCTGGCCGATTTGATGCAGACGGTGGGTGTCTCACGCAGCAACATCGAGCAGATCGTGGTTGGTCAGCCGGAGTTTTTCGAGGGCCTTAACACCCTGTTGCAGTCGCTGTCCGCAGAGCAATGGCGTGACTACTTCGAGTGGCAGCTGCTGAATGATGCCGCCACGCTGCTGGGTGATGACCTGCGCGATGAGGACTTCCATTTCAATGGCGAGGTGCGCCGCGGCCGTAAGGAGCAGCATCCGCGCTGGCGTACCGCCACGGACCAGGTGCAGAGCGTCCTGGGACAGGCGCTGGGACGCATATACGTAGCGAAGTATTTCCCTGCTTCGGCCAAGGAACGCATGGAGCAGTTGGTCAAAAACCTGCAGACGGCACTGGGGCAGCGCATTGACGCGCAGCAGTGGATGACGCCCGAGACGAAGAAGGTGGCGCACGAGAAGCTGAGCACATTCTATGTCAAGATAGGCTATCCCGATAAGTGGGACGACATCAGCGGCCTGACCATAGACCCCGCACTGACGTATTACGAGAACATGCGCAATGCGGCGAAGTTCCGCATACAGCTGCAACTGAGCAAGACCGTAGGCAAACCGGTGGATCGTGACGAGTGGCACATGTATCCGCAGACCGTCAACGCCTACTATAATCCCACGACAAACGAAATCTGTTTCCCTGCCGGAATACTGCAATATCCGTTCTTTGACAACGATGCCGACGATGCCTTCAACTATGGTGCCATCGGTGTTGTGATAGGTCACGAGATGACTCACGGCTTCGACGACCAGGGAAGCCATTACGATAAGGACGGCAACATACGCGATTGGTGGCAGCCGAGCGACGTGGAGCAGTTCAAGGCACTTGGCAACCAGTATGCGGACTTCTTTGACGGCATAGAGATACTGCCCGGTTTGCATGCCAACGGCAAGCTGACCTTGGGTGAAAACCTGGCAGACCACGGTGGTTTGATGGTGAGCTATCAGGCTTTCAGCAACGTGATGCAAGCCGGTGCAGCGGGCGATACGGACAGTGTGAAGATGGGTCTGACGCCCCAGCAGCGCTTCTTCGTGGCATACGCCGGCGTGTGGGCACAGAACATCACCGACCAGGAGCGCCGCACCCGACTGAAGACCGACGTGCATTCGCAGGGTGAATGGCGCGTGAAGGGAGCCCTGCCACACATCAAAGCATGGTATGAAGCCTTCGGAGTAAAGCCGACAGACAAGCTCTACCTGCCCGAGGACAAGCGCCTGAACCTGTGGTAAAAGCCCCGCATAATCAATGAAAACGACAAGACAATACATAAAAACACAATGAAAACGATAAGAACAGTACTGCTGATAGTCATACTACTTGGTGCTATAATGCCCGCAATGGCGCAGGTGAACTTTACGGAAAAGACGGAGTTTGCAACAGTTACCTATGTCTCACCAGAAGAGGCTACTTCTTTATTCTTGAATGTTACAGATCCAAATCAGATAACTTTAACTTCATCAGATAATAGGTTTGATGGTGGTAGTCTTAATGCTGCTAAAACTCATTACATGTGGCGTGAAAGTTCATGTAATTCTGGTAATAATTCGTACAATCAAAATTACTTTCAGATATATTCTGCTGAGACTCCAATTAAACGGATAAGTTTGTATATTAAAAAAACATCAAAGATATATTTGTTAATTGTAGGTTGGAAAGGCACGACAAGTGCTATTGCCGATTACTACAAAAACGTGTCACATGAAAGATGTGATGATTATACTTGGATAAGTTTTGACTTGTCTGATTGGGATGATGTCAAGACAGTTCGTTTGTATGGAAGTTTGAATAACGGAAGTGAATTGTATGTAAATAATAAACAAGTAAAGAGTTCAAATAGCTCAAGTGGTGGTGTTGAATTTAACGGAATCCAAGTCGGCTTATCTTCCAACACCACTTCCATCAGCACTTACGGTTTCGCTGCATTCTCGTCAACGTCTGCGTTGGACTTTACGAATGTCACGGACTGCAATGCATACTATGCCGACAGTTATGCCGGTGGCGCGCTGCATCTGACGAAGGCTACGGGCGTTGTGCCGGCTAATTTTGGTCTGCTGCTCTGCGCTACTAAAGGCAAAACGACTCCCGTTTGCATACCTGTTGCAACGGCAAAGCAGGCCGCAGCTTGCTCGCTGACGTCGAGCAACAATGCCTTTGTAGCCACAAGCAATGTCACATATACTCCCACATTCAGTACCGATGCATTTGCATTGGGTGTAAAGAACGGTAATGCAGGATTCTACTACGTCGGTGCTGGCGTCACCATACCGCAGAACAGGATGTATCTGCCAGCCTCGAAAGTGGCTGGAGCGAAGAGCGTGACGTTAGACTTTGGCGGCATTGACCCCACAGGCATCGTGAATGTTAGCGATGATGCCGCCACGTCAGCTCCTTCCCAGCGCCCTGCCACAGACCTGCTTGGGCGTCCTTGCCCCAATCCAATGCCAGGGCAGATGTATATCAAAGATGGAAAAGTGAGGGTGAAGTAAACCTCCAGCCCCCCTCCAGCTCCCCCCTAGGGGGGAGAGACCATAATAAAGAATTAACTAATCAAACAAACGAATTATGATAACTAAAGTCCTTTCGTCTATTGGTCTGCGATGTCATCGCAGGCACCTTCTCCCTGTCCTCCTTTTAGTTGCTACAACGGCTATGGGCGGCACCTCTAGCCCCGTTACTATGGAGGCCGAAGGCACCGCTGCTCCGCTCAGCAAGGAGGTGTCAAGCCTGCCGGAACTGACCGCCGAGCAGATGAGCGTTGCCAAGGGCATACGCGCTGCAGAGCTGCATTATCCCCGCATCCCGCGCCCTTACTGGGAGCATCGCATCAAGATGTGCAAGGCCCTGGGCATGAATGCCGTCTGCATGTATGTGTTCTGGAATATCCACGAGCAGCAGGAGGGCGTCTTCGATTTCAGCGGACAGAACGACATCGCAGCCTTCGTGCGTCTCTGTCAGAAGCACGGCATGAAGGTCATCGTGCGCCCTGGGCCGTATGTCTGCGCCGAGTGGGAGATGGGCGGACTGCCGTGGTGGCTGCTGAAGAAGCGTGACATCAAGCTGCGTGAGGAAGACCCGTACTTCATCGAGCGTGTGAAGCTCTTTGAGGAGAAGGTGGGCGAGCAGCTGGCACCGCTGACAGCCGACAAGGGCGGACCGATTATCATGGTCCAGGTGGAGAACGAATACGGCTCATACGGACAGAACAAGCCCTACGTCTCTCGCGTGCGCGATATATTAAGAAAGGTGGGATTTGACAAAGTGCTACTGTTCCAGTGTGACTGGTCCACCAACTTCGAGCTCAATGCGCTGCCCGACCTGCTGTGGACGATGAACTTCGGCACCAATGCCGACGTGCTGAAGCAGTTCACGCGCCTGAAGGAGCTGCGCCCTGAGAGCCCCATGATGTGCTCCGAATACTGGAGCGGCTGGTTTGACGGCTGGGGCACAGAGCACCAGACACGCCCCTCGACGGCAATGGTCAACGGCATCAAGACGATGCTGGACAATGACATATCCTTCTCGCTCTACATGACCCACGGCGGCACCTCGTTTGCACAGTGGGCCGGAGCGAACAACAAAGGGTTTGCGCCCGACTGTACGTCATACGACTATGACGCGCCTATCAACGAGCAGGGCGCCGCAACGCCGAAGTATTATGAGCTGCGCAACCTCTTGCAGCAATACAGCGATGTGAAGCTTCCCGCCGTGCCCAAGGCGATACCGGTCATCACTCTGCCTGCCATCACCTTTACCGAGATGATGCCGCTGCTCAGGGCCGGCAATGTGCCTGAGGCCATAAAGCAGCGCGACATACAGCCCATGGAGCAGTTTGGGCAGGGCTATGGCAGCATAATGTACACCACCACGCTGCCCGCAGTGAAGGCCGGTGCGGTGCTGAGCATCAGCAACCTGTGTGACTATGGCATCATATACATAGACGGCGAGGAGGCCGGACGCCTGTATCGCCGTGACAATGACGGCAGCGCGCTGCGACTGGAGCGCGACGTCAAGGAGGGTGCTACGCTCGATATCTTTGTAGAGGCGATGGGACGCATAAACTATAGCAAGCTCATCAACGATCCGAAGGGCATCACCGGCAGCGTGACACTTGCCACAACGAGCGGCAAAGACGAGCTGACATACAACCTGAAGGATTGGGAGGTGCGCCTGTTCCCCATCGTCGAAGGCGCTGCCCTTGACACCCTGCTCAGCGACATGAGCGTCATTCCTGTGCCTACTGCCGCTGCTCAGCCTGCTGTCAAGGAGGCTGTCAGCGAGCCTGCGATATTATCGCAGGCACAGAAACAGTGCCCCGCCTACTACCGCTCTTCCTTCAATGTGAAGAAGATCGGCGACACTTACCTTGATATGTCATCGTGGGGCAAGGGCCTCGTATGGGTCAACGGTCACTGTCTGGGCCGCTTCTGGGAGGTAGGACCGCAGCAGACACTCTATCTGCCTGGCTGCTGGCTGAAGAAAGGTAAGAACGAGATTGTGGTGCTGGACATCGTAGGCCCCACAGCGGAAGCCGCACCGTCGGCAAAGGGTGGAGCGGCATCGCAGAAGGGTGCCAAGGCGAAGTATCCCGTCATCCGCGGTGTTGCAGCACCGGTCAACGATATGCTGCGCAAGGACCGGATGCCAAAAGCGATGAAGGCCGTGAACAAACCTGTAAAGACCTCTGCTGCCCCTGCAGCATCACAGGCTAACGATGCGGCGCCGGGAGCGAAGTAATGTCGAATTGAGAGTTGAGAGTTGTGAATTGAGAATTGAGAATTGAGAGTTGAGAATTAAAAGGGGTCGAACATTATTTTACGCGGGCGAGGACGCCCACGTCCCCGATCTCGGTTTGTAATCTGACTGCCCGCTCAGGCGGATTTGCAATTCAACCGTAATTAATATAAGGAATCGCTCAGGCGGATTTGCAATCCGACTGCATATAATATAAGGATTTATAATCCGTTGAATAGTTCCTTTTTTTCGCATTGCAAATGCTTATATTAAGAGCAGACGGATTACAAATCCGTCTGAGCGATAGATTACAAATCCGTCTGAGCGTTAGATTACATATCCCTATACTCGCTGCAGTCTGTGTAAGACAATGTTCGACCCTCTCTTATTTTTTAATTATCAATTTCCCGATTCCTGCTCCGATAAGTACGCCGAGGGTGTTGCACAGCGCATCAAACCAATCGCCGGAGCGGCAGGTAGTGAGATAGGCCTGGGCTAACTCTACCAGGCATCCCTGAGATATAGGCAACAGTAACAGCCACGTGCTGCTGCTGTTGCTTTTTTTGTTGCCTGCGGCGGTGCCTTCAGCCTTGGCACTCATGCCTTCAGCCTTGGTGCCCATGCCTTCAGCCTTTGCACTCATGTCGTCTGCCATGCCATTCATGCCGTCAGCCTTGGCGGTGGTGCCTTCTGCTTTGGCACTGCTGCTTCCGCTGGCCCTCCTGTACTCATAGAGCAGCACTACGGTCAGTGCGGCATACATGACGAAGTGGGTCCATTTGTCGATGAATGAGATTTCGTTGAGCGGTGTCTCGGGTACGGGTATGAGGCACACCACCCATATCGCCAGAGCAAGCAGGATGGTGAGGGGGTATTGTCGTAGAATGGTCTTCATTGTGTTTAATGTCCAATTTAGGGGACTGACAATTTGTCAGTCTGAAACGTGCTGACTATCAGTGCGTTGCAATAGTAGGTCTTTTAGGCGGTAAAAGACCTGCTATTACCGGGTAAAAGACCTACTATTAGGCGGTAAAAGACCTACTATTAGAACGTAATAGTTATGCTGACAAAATGGCAGACCACGTTTGGCAGTTTTTGGGCCTGCTTTTCGGGTTGTCTGACGGTAGTTTTTCTTGTCAGAAGAGGTCGATGTAAAGGCATAGTCCGCCAGTGAAGTATTTGAAGTTCACGAGTGCCGTCTGCACGAGGAAATATTTGAACAGTCGGCAGTCAGCGCCTATGTTCACCTCTGTTCCGTCCCATTCGGCCATCACACGCAGTGGGCGGTAGAAGGCAGGATTGAATGTCACGCCGCCTACCACGCCTTCCCATTTGTGGTTGTATTCACGCGTCCACTTGCGGTATGCCACATGGACTCCCAGCCTGTTGCGCTTCATTTCGAAATGCTTGGTGAGTGCTAAGTAGAAGTTCTGGTAATACTTACTGCCAGACTCGCCGTTGTCGCTGCTGCCTATGATATCATTGCTACCTATGGCGACAGCTGGCCAGTAGCGTCCTTCTTTAAGTGGGCGTATGGCAACGGAGAAGTAACGGTCTTTGGCGTAGAAGCCTGTAGGCAGTTCGGGATCTTGGTTCTTATGGAGTTTCCACAATGTATAACCATAACCTATTTCAATCCATGAGAAAGGAGTGATGCTGAGATAGTTGGTGAGGGAATTAAATTTCTCTCCGTCGCAGGTCATTCTGTCGGGGATCATCGCCTTAGGCACGTACTGTGCACCTACTCGTGCTACGCCTGCAGAGTCAAATTCAGCCGTCGGTACGTGTATCATGCCGGCCATGCCCACCTGCTGCTGTGCCATCACAGGGATGCCCAGCAGTAGCAATGCTATATATGTTATAAGGTGTCTCTGCATGATTATTTCCTACGCATTGCGCCCCAGTTGATGTCTATAGGATACTGACGCTCGTTGTCCTCTGGGTCGGTGTTATACATTTTCATTGATACGCCATCGCTCTGCGCATTGTATGTCAGGCGGAAATTGGATGCCGGTCTGAATGCCACCTTGCGCTTGCTGCGCTTGTATGGCGGTATCATCATCACGACTTTGAATCCTCCGCCCATGGTGTGATTGCTATACATGTTGCTGCGGTCCTTCTGATGCATATGGCCGAAAATGGTCACTGTGCAGTAGGTGAAATGACGCATAATCTCCAACTGGGCTCCCATCTTCTCGTTAAGGTAGCGCCCCCCCGAGAGTACGAACTCCGTTTCCCATTTCTCCAGATAGAATTTAGCGCCTGCTATGCCTGTAACTCGCCAGTCTTTTTCGAAGACTTCCTCATGGTTGCCCTTGAAGTCAACCCCCAATGCCCATTGAGTTGTCACGCCGGCCTGTGCCATGAAGAGCAGCCAGCGGTTTACTGGCCACATCCATTTAATGTCGGCACCCATGCGCTCGCGATTGAACATACCGCCTGAGAATTTGAAGTGCTGGTTTGTATTGTTGAAGTGTAGCTGCTTAGAGACAACAGCCATATTGAGGCGAACCATGTTCATGCGCTCGCCGTAACCGTAGTTGGCGACGGGGACATGTATCTGTCCCGCCAGCATCCAGTCATTGCCGATGTGCCATTTCACTGCCGGAGTGAGGTTGAGCAGCACGTTATACAGGCGCAGGAAGTTGATGTCGGCATAATTCAACTCAGCTCCGCAGAAGATAGCAACCTGATGTGGGCGCGGCTGCAGGCTGAGATCCCATGCTCCGCGTGGGAAGGTGTAGGGTTCGGCCGTGGCGTTGGTCGTTGTTGCTGCGCCGATGGCTGCTGCGGTGCCGACTGTTATGGCCGTTGCAGGTATAGCGTAATCTTTGGATTGACGGTATTGGTCGGCAGTCTTGGTGCTGTCGGTGTATGTAGTGTCGGTTGCCATGTTCATGTCAGTGAACATGGGCAGCGGTGCCATGACGGTGCTATCGGCTAAGGCGGGCGGTGTGAGACTGTCAGCTGGGACGCCCCCGATAATGCTACCGTTGGTGTTACTGCCTAAGTAGCCAGCTTTGTCATTGCCCATGCTGCAGACATCGTTGTCGGCAGTGTGAGCGCTGACAGTAGCAGCGAGCATGAGGAGGAGTATCGTGAGTAGTGAATTCAAGGTCTGATGAGGTGCCTTTTTGGTAGGTAAGTTGTTTATAAAAAAGAAAAAACTCCGCCCAGCTGAAGGGCAGCCGAGCGGAGTTGTGCTGTTATCTTATGCGTGTAGCATGCATGTATTAGTCACTAGAACCACCCTTGTGGTAGAGAGGAATTGTATGACCATCAACTGTAGCTGTTTTTATCTGGCGACCATAAATAGTAGCAAACACATAAGCTCTTTTACTCTTATATGTTACATCATAGATGTACTGTGTAGTTTCAATATCTGCATAGCCGTCAGCACTGGCTTCAAATTCAGTAGTACGACTAACAGTTTTGGCTCTGTGGAGATATATTCCCTGAAGGAATTTATCTTCAGCACTATTATCCTCATAATCAGCCTCATAACCTGAGATCTCATTGTAATTAAAGACGTTCTTACCAGCCTTCACCTTTACCCTTGTCTTGGTAGTCACTGATCTGTTTTCGGTTTCAATCAACTGTGCATTGGCAGCGATGAATGCGTAAGAGAAGTGACCTACCTGTGCAGTTACACCTTTAGCAGTAGCGGTCACAGAAGTTCCTTCAAATGCTGTAGGACAAGAAAGGTCAAGGTTTTCACAACCTCCCAAGTTGAGAGAAAGAGAAACAGGCTTGTCGAACTGTGCGCCGTCTGGCTCGCATCTTACACCGACAATAGGTACGGAAACAACATCACCCACCTTTTGCTTGCTGACATCAACAATCTTCTTTGTAGGCTCAAAAACTACAAGAGAGAATGGATCCTTAGTGTTGCCAGAGATCTTCACATCGTTAGAAACAGAGAGGACACTCTGAAGACCCATTACGCTTTGGTTCTCGCTATCGTTAGTGATAGAGCTACCCTTCATTTCGTCCTGTGACTTGTTGATAGAAGACTCCTTCACCAGCTTTATGTCAACATTAGCAAAAGCGTTGACATCTGTGAACTGTACCTCTGCTGTCTGTGGAAAGTAACCGTCAGCTGTAACGGTCATTACACCACCTGCTGTCTCAGTCTCGAAGATAACGTCTCTGCCAGTCTTTGTCTGTCCGGCAAAGACGAAGGTAGCAGGCACATTGCTGTGTGCTCTGAGTTCATTGTTTGCTTTAGTGTTCGTTGAGATGCTCAGTCCAGCAAACTCATCATTGTTACTACAACTTGTAGTGAACAAGCCTGCAGCCACAAAGGCTACCATGGCAAGAATTTTAACTTTCTTCATACGTACAAATTTGTTATTTTTGTTTATTATTATATTCTGTTTGTAATGGTTTCCACACATTCAACTGCAAAATTACGCTTTTTTTTTAATACAACCAAAAGATTTTTCTTTTTTTTTGTGTGAGAAATGTAAAAACACGATAATATGCGTAATAATTGGCATAATTTATTTGTGGAAGGAGTGATTGTAGAAAAGAAAATGCTACTGTAAGGTAAACGGAGAAATCCCTGTCCAACTCTTTGTAACACAGGGATTGTGATGCTTTAAGATCCATGGCAAGTTCCAATGTATTCAACTCAGTGTGGGTCAGTGTGGGTCAGTGTGGGTCAGTGTAGGTCGGTGTATGTTGGTGTAGGTGAATGCAGGTCACCTACATGTGGTAACGCCCTGCATCATAGTATGTTGCGACGGGTAATGTAGGTGAATGCGAAAATGAGGTCAAAAGAATTATTGGGAGTCAGAAGAACGGGGGCTTTTAGCGGACAGTATTACTTTCCATGAATGTATGTAAAAAACAGAATTATGGACAATGACTTATAGGCCTGTGCATGAGTCTGTACATGGATATGTTGATTGGTGGAAAGCACAAAAAAAGTGTTCGCCCCTTGAGATCCGGGGAGAACACTTTTCCTATTTGTTATATGGTATTACTTCACATCTGTACCCTAGCAGTGAGGCTTACCTCACCGCCGACGGTATTGTGAGAGTGCGACCACAGAGACTCTTAATCGGCAGTAACCCAAGGAACTGCAATCCCAGGAGCATGCACCGACGGAGGGTCTATGTATTGGGCGTGGTCTTACATGAGGATGAAGTCGTCACCATCACCAACGGTACCGATGCCTCCTTCTTCCTCGTTGCCGGTGTAGTCGCCACTGCTGTCTTCGCCTATACGGTACTCGGGACCACTGGCAGCCATCAGCTCGTCATCGTTCTCGATGGGGTCGAACTCTATTTGCGGTATGATATACTTTTTCTTATCCATTGTCTGAATGTTATCGTATCTCTTAGGTGGTTAGTCGCTTTTATGAATTCTCTATTACTTCACGATGTAAGCCTTGCCCTGCTGTACGTAAACGCCAGGAGCGAGACCCTCCAGGCTGTCGCCTGCCTGTGTGCCGTTGATATTGTAAACAACCTTGTCTGCGTCATTGTCAGAGCTTGCCTCGATGATTACGTTCTCAACACCGGTGATATCTTCTTCCAGCCCGAATACAGACAGCTGCTTTACGTTGGCTGAAGCCTTGAGGAAGTAGTTATTCCAGTCATCCAGACCTCCGTCGCGTCCAAGGTTCTGCACGATACTCTTAAATGGTGTCCATGCAAACATGTCGGAGTCCAGGATAAAGAACTTGACCACGCCGCCGCTCTTACCGTAAGCGTAAGAGTAGCGAGGTATCTTAACAGGAACAGAGTTGCCGTCTTTGTCGTAGGATGCGGTAGTGTTGAAGTTACCGATGTGACGGTATGCTACATCCTTGCCGTCTATTGTATAAGGTGTCTCAGAGTTTGCCTGTATCATTGTAGGCAGTGGATCACCGACGGTGAACTCTGGTATGCCGAAATTACGAACGGCTACGCTAGAAGCATCTTCATCTTCTGCCATAGGATAAATCATATAAGATTCGCGTGCGTAGATGACGATATCATTATCTGCAGGTTCTGCATTTGCCTTGCTGTAGTTAGCACCATAGGTGTAAATAATAGAACTACCATTATTCTGTACTGTTCTCTCAGTCTTGTGATGATATACATCGTTGGTGAACTTCAGGCGAAGAACCTTACCGGCTGCGTCGTTGGTGCGATCTACACCAGAGAAGAGACATACGTGTGTACCCTTACCGAATACCTTATCTACCTGAGCCTTGGTCATGTTGAATGGTAAGCATATAGACCACCAGCGGCCTGTTTCCAATTCAAGTATGAAAGGTATTTTGTATGGGCTGTCATTGCCAAGTACGAAACGGCGGGTACCCTGATAGAGGATGAGTGAGAGATAGTCTTTCTCTTCGTTGGTCAACTCTCCCCATGTCTTTTCTGCAAGTTTAAGCTCTTTACCATAACCATGACTATTATTTGCGTCTGCAACCCTATTGGTGCTGTAGTCCAGACTGTTTGCTTGAACGAACAGTGCATCTTCCTTCATCATGTTGAACATCTCCTCGGTGAGCGTTGGGCGATACACTGTGACGCCGTCCCACTCTACACCGTTTGCCACTGTGATGAAGTTACGCTCCCACTGTGACTGTGATGGCCATATCTGCTGTTCTCCAAGGTAGGTGTCAACGAAGCCAGGCTGGACGTTGCCAGAATATGTATATGAATACAGCGGAGCATCTTTTCCTGACATGTAATACACTAGAGAACTCTTCTCGCCATCAGCGCTTTCCTTGAACGCACTGCCGAAGGTCGCTTTAGTTACTGGGTCAACGAAGTTAGCAATGTTACCGCCATAGTAGAATGTGTTGCCTGTGTGGTCCCATTCGTTACCTTTCGCCGTCACATAGCGGCGTGTGATGTCGCGATAGGTCTTAGCCTGATCACTTGTCAGACCAGCTGGGAAATGGAGAATGGTGAAATAATAGCCGTTGTTGATATAATTCTCACGGTTAGCATAGCCCTGCTGAGCATTGTCGGCAGTACTGCCTTCAGTTTTATTAGGGTTGAAGCCGTTGTTACCCATTTGGGTATTGGCGCTGAAAGCTGTGACGTTACCCCAGTCACCAAAAGCAGGTTTGCCCACAGGACATACAGGGGCTGTCTTACCTGTGAAATAGAGGTCCTGATACCAGCGGCTGATAAAGCTGCCAGGGCCAAGATACTTAATTGTAGATGGGAATGTGATTGTTGTTTGGTCGTGAACCTCGTGATCGAGACCAAAGGCAGTGTTTCCCACATACTCCAGACCCTCGTTCAGCTGCAGGAACTTCAGATTTGTGAGATTGATAAATGCTGATGCTTTTACTGTCTTCAGCCCGCTGGGCAGGATAAACGGATCCTCTGCAGTGCTGGTCAGCGAGCCGCAGTTCTCGAAGGCCGACTTTCCGATGGTCTCCAGTTTTGATGGTAACACGATGCTGCGACCCTCTACAGGCGCGCCGGTGATGTTGATATTTTTCAGTGCTGTACAATCGTGGAATGCATCATCACCTATCTCCTTCAACCCTTCTGGCAAGTTGACTGTAGTGATACCTGCATTGGTTGAGATGGACTCATCGTCTAATTCTGTGTAACCTGCGGGAATAGTCAGCGTCTTCAGATTGCAGTTACCAGGGAACTTTCCTTTTAATGCCTCACTCGGCAGAACCATTTTGCCATTCTCATCCTTTGGCATCATAGGGATGGTAAAGTTGGTGAGATTGCTCAAATAGTCTACATTATCGGGGTTGGTGATGATATTAGAGTAAGACTGACCTTCTGACAACTTGAGTGTTGCCTCACCCATGTCTAACGTCTCAATGTTGGTGTTTGTAGAGTAATAACTGTTAGATCCAGCCTGAATGTATGGGAAGAGAATTGCCAGTGAAATCGCTGGGTCGATGAGAAGCTCATCGCTGCCGGTGTTATCAAACACTACCTTGGTGTATGCACCGCTTTTTATCTTTGCAAGCAGAGCATCCTTGAAGGTTGTGGTTGTCTCTTTGTACTCAATCTCAAGGTAAGTAGAGTTAGTTGCGAAGAATTCTTCATTGTTTTCAATCTCTTCATATTTAGAAAAACTCTCAGTCTCAGCAGTATAGAATAGGTCGCCAGCATTGTAGGTGTAAGTCTGATTATTAACCAGCAATTCTTTTGTGGTTCCATTGTCTAGTGAGCGATAGAGATTATCGGTGACGACAGTATATGTAGTTGTTGTGCTAAAATAGTTTTCTAACTGTGCTTGTGTGAGCAGGAAACTTTCATCGGGGTCCATTTCCTCACCTTTGTTTGCCTCATGGCTCAACTTGACAAAGTTTACATAGGTCTGTCCATTGTAACTAAAAGTGCCAATCCAATCTGGACGTGGACCAGAGGTGACTCTTCCTTTTCCATCTTCGTCAACCTTTATTTTACCCCGATAGTCCATGTATGCTGGATAGATGTATGTGTCATCTGCAGTGACGGCAGCCTCGTTCCAAACGGTAGACGTTGATACGGGATATGTATATTGAGAACCTGTAGGTTTACCGCCGTCAAATACCGGCGTGTATGTAGTTTCTACATGATTATATTTATAGTAGTACGTTGCTGAAGTGTTGTAGGTATCCTGCGGGGTTACACTCGTTCCGTTGTTGTCTGTGTCTGTGTAGATGTTTCCACTTGCAGCGTTAGAGAATACTATTTTTGTCTCTGTGCTGGTCTGACTGTAATTTGTCATGTCGCCATAACCTTTGATGGTGAGCGTCTTGCCACCATCGGATTCTACAAACTCAAAGCTGGCGTCATCTGCAAATGCCGCCATTCCTGTTGCTGCCATGAGAAGCAGCAGAAGAAGTTTAATTTTGTTCATACGTCTATTTTATTTTCTCTACTTAATTTTTCCAGTGTATCAGCGTTGCTCAGTACTACGTTCCCGGCGTTGTCGGTGCCGGTTGTCAGCGTTGTTAGCGTTGTGTTGTTGCGTCGTTTGTGTTGCGTTGTAGCGTTGTTATTGTCAGTTTTCGGTGTCCGTCAGGCTTTCTCTGATGTGCTGCCGCACATGTTTCCATTCTGTTGTACGCTGCTCTTCAAGTCTCAGTACTGTGGAGCGAAGGTGCGTTGTTGTTGTCGTCTTGCCTGATTTCCACTTCTGGTAGCGCTTGTTGTCGCGCTGTTTCTCTCTCTTCCAGTGTCAGTTTTTCGCTGTCTTTGCATTTGTTGCCGCTGTGATGGCGGCGTCAGTGTATCTCGGAGATTGGAACGCTGGGTGCAAAATTAGATATATTTTTTTAACTACTTAACTATGTTAATAACAAATTGTGCACGTGCACAGAATTTTATGACATACGTCAAGGTTGATGTTGCATTGTATCAGCAAATTACCATGTGATGCTCATACCCATCGAGACGCTGGCATTGCTGCTCAGCGGTATCATCTCCTTGGAGAATTTGCCCATGATATGATCCATTCCGAAGAAGAAATTATATCCTTTTGGGTGTATGTGAATCATCCATCCCATGCTGGTGGAGTAGGTGCTGTATGCAAAGCTCAGCGCTCCGTCGAGCCAGTCGAGCGGTGAGATATTTGCGTTCAGGCGTGCCTCTGTCCATGCAAAGCGTCCCAGGCGGGTGGTGCTGAGCACGCCGAAGGAGAGCCGTCTGTATGCCGGCAGGGTGTATTTGCCTGCTGCTGTGAAGGTTGCGCCAATCCCTGTGGTGCGTCCACCTTGGTCTCCCTGATCCACAAGCGATGCAAAGTCGGCTATCTGGTCGCTGTATCGCTCTGTCTGTGTATCGAAACCCTCGGGGGCATGACGGTCGCTCAAGTCGATGTCGCGGAAACCTCTGAAGATGAAAGGCTTGCTATCATTGCGTGCCACTATCTGGTTGCTCCATGAGATGAAGCCCAAATCAAGCAGAGAAGCGCTCACCTCCCAGTCCTCGTTTATCTTATACACGGCACCCAGATCTACTCCGACGCCGAAGCCTCCCAGCCCTCCGCCATCTACATCGGCACCGTTTACGCGCTCATAGGTGCCGCCTCTTTTATAGTCGCGTACCTCAGTCTTATACTTAAAGCCCCTCATCGACACGTTCGCCTCGCCGTTGAGCGTCATAACCCATTGATTATCACTCTGCAAGTCGGCTGTGACATTGTTCAGGTCCAGCGTGCCTTCAGCTATGCCGAACAGCAGTTTCACCTTTCCTCCCACGCGCCATTTCTCGTTTATTTGGCGAGAATGTCCGAAGGCCAGCTCTGTAAAGCTCTGCACCTCGCCGTTGATGTCGCCGATATCATAGTGCTTGTTGCCCTGATTGGCAGCAAAGGCGAAGAGCTCGTAAGGCAGTTTCATGGCGGCATCGGTGCGCACGTTCAGCTCCACGGTGTTGTATCCGCCGAAGGATTTGAAGCCTACGGAGGCGAGGCTGATATTCTCCTGCACACGGAGACGGTTCGTCTCACTCAGTCCGCTCAGCACGTTTCCGGTCAGGTAGGGGTTCATGAACGTGGTCTTCTTCCTGTCGCTGGTGATGCCGTAGAGCGGATTGTCAAACATGATGTCCTCCAGGCCAAAGTTACCCATCGACTTTACGTTGACGTTGCCTATGACAGGAATGGCCACATACGACTGCTCATTGCCTATGGCGGGGTTCATCGTGTGGCGTGTCTTCAGGTCATCACTGAAGTAACCGGTGTTCAGTCCCTGTGCCATCACTGTGGCAGAGCTGCAAAGAAGCATAGTCATCAGCATCAGGGCCGGTGCCAGTCGGAGGGAGAATGTATGTTGTCTGTGGTTCATAGCTTGCTATTGTTGATTGTCATTATGTTGTTCTGTTGCCCTTCTTGCGCTCCAGTAGGTGCTCAGGCGAGCAAGCTCGGAGTCCAGGGCGTATTCCGCTTGTTCGCGGGGCTTGCGCTTAGATGTTGAAGTCGGCTACGAGCTTGCCAATGAAATATACTTTGATGTCGTCCATCTTCAGGGTGTGGGTGATAGCGTTTAGCTGGATGCCTGCGCTTGGGTGTCCTTTGAACGTGAATTGCATTCCGTCTATGTCGTGCATGGCGCGATCCACTTTCTCGTCCATTCTCAGTTTGGCCGGTGTCACCACTCGCTTTACGCCGTCAGGCGATGCTGCCACGTTGCGATCCACGTTTATCTCTATCCTGTCGCGACTGATGGGTTTGCCCTCCACGTCTATTGCAATGACCGAAACCTCCATCTCCTGTGGCATGCTGCTGTCTGCATTCACCGTTGCCGACATGTAGGCATCGTCCATGAGGCTGAGCTTTCTGAAGTCCAGGTTCCATCCGTTTTCCACAAAGACAAACACCAGTGTGCTGCCTTCCTGGAATGTCAGCGGTGCGGTAAAGCGGAATGTGGGCGTTATGGTATAGGTCTTGCCGGCTACTGCCGCCACATCCGTCATGTCATCGGCCTTTACCGAGGCGTCGAAACGCATGCGATGTGGCACAACGGGCATGATGTCTGCCAGGTTGCTGACCTCCTTCACCTGCGTATATCCGGTGGCATCGATGCCGTCTGCATGGCGACAGATGCAGATTGTGGATGTGCCGGACTTCTCTATTCTCAGTCCGTCGATGTGCACGGTGGCAATCTTCTTGCCCGCCTCGTCGTAGGAACATAGGTCTCCGCTAATGGTTCCGCCCACAGGCATGTCGCTCTTTATGGTCAGAATGACCTGCGGATTGTCCAGCTTCAGGATCGCATCCTTGTGCGCCAGGAACTCTGGAGCGTGCTCAATCGTCACCTCTCCAAAGCTGCATACCGCTGACTCGGGCTGGTATCCTGTGCCGTTGCCCCCGCCCGGTGCTGCTGTTGCGCCGTCGGGCACCGTAATGGTAATCGGCTTGACGTTGTGGTCCGACTTCTCCATGAGGTAATTGCCCGTGGCATGGTCTATGTAAACCAGGTCATTACCTCTGAGGTCTATCAGATCGCCCATTGTGATGTACTTCGTACTGCTGGTTGGAACCTGCAGGGTATCACTGCCCACACCGACAGTGGCGTCGGTGTATGACAAATCATAGTCATTGTCTTTACATGACGCCAGTGCTACACATGCAAGGACAAGGCACAATACACATTTCATTCTATATGATTTCTTTTTCATAATACTGAGGTTAGGAGAATGAGCATAGATTGTGTTATGTTGCAGATGGGAGGCAATGCCCTCCACAGATGGTAGCCCGACCGAGAATCGAACTCGGATCTAATCTTTAGGAGAGACTTGTTCTATCCATTGAACTATCAGGCCTTAGGCAGAATTTTGCGGTTCCCGGATGCCAGTCGCGCTGCTACTCCGCTGGCGGGTAAATGCATTCTGCTGTTAACGTAGGGCAATTACCTCCCGTCTGTTTCTAAATGCAAAGGTACTGTTTTTTATGTAACAAATTACCGAATGCTAATCATATTTAAGATTTATTAACGGTAAATCTCGAGTAAGGCTATTACCGGGAAGTGGTCAGACATGCGTACGGACCGGTCTGTCATGGTGTGGATTGGGGTGAATTGTTCCGAGCACAGAATGTTGTCTATCCTCACGCGCATGGCTTTTTGGTATATGGTATATCCCGGTCCTGTTGCCGATTCCTGGTAGCAGTCAGTGAGGGGCGCGATGTCCGCAGTCCCCTCTGTGTCAAGCCTTTGCGGGTGTTGTATGCGGTAGTGCGTGTAGCTGTGCGGTATGTCGTTGAAGTCACCGCATACGAGCAGCGGCATCTCGGGGTGTTCCGTCATCTGCCGCGCAATGAAGTCAGACACTATGTCGGCCTGTGGAGCACGTATCTGTGCCGCTGCCGAGATCTTTTCTATCAGATGGTGCGACAGTGAGCGCAGGCTGTCCTTCTCCGCATGTCCGTGTGCCATACCGTGCATGGCTGTAGAGAACTCATCCCTGTCCTTCACCGATATGCCCATCGTCTCCAGGTGGCAGTTTACGATGCAGATGGTGGCTGTCTTCCCGCTGCCTTCATCCCTGGGTATCTCCACCCAGAAGGCTGCCGCATTGTTGCCCTTTGACTGTATGTCGATGTGCTGTTTGCGCTTTATGGGGAAGCGTGAGATCAGCGTTACGGTCAGTCCGCCGCTGACGGGTGAGCAGACGGTGTCCATGTGGTAGCGCGGACCATCGCTGAAGATGCTGTCAAAGAGTTCATATATCTGTGTGGATGGTGCCGACTCCTGCAGACACATCACGTCGGTCTTCTGGCTGTGCAGGTAATCCAGCATGTGCGTGAAGTCCTCACGGTCTGTGCCACCGCCGCTCCCTCTGCCCCAGTTGCAGGTGTTGTACGTCAGCACTTTTAGTCGATTTTTGCCGGTTTCATCGGTGTTTTTGCTCCATGCCACAGGGCAGTAGAGCGTTGCGGGACCGTAGGCGGCGATGAGGGCAATGAACGATATGAGGACAAATCGTTTCTTGACGAACAGCCACATCAGCATGAATATCACCGTTGCTATCAGAAACACGGGGAAGGCATATCCCGCCAAAGCCAGCAACGGCCACTTCGTGGGGTTCAGATGCCCTGCATGTCCCGTTGCTAGCATCGCAATGGCGATGAGGACATTCAGGAATATGAGTATGTATCTTATCTTACGTATGATATGTGTTGAATGGTTTGTGGTCTGTATTCAAAACTTTCAACTGTTCCAGTCAGGGAACCTTGTACTACTTATTCTTGTTGTAGTATTCCACGGCAAGCTTCACGTTTTCCTTCACTGCATTGGATGTGAAGGTGGCACCGGTCACGCCATCCACGTTGCTTTTCTTGATTTCCTTCACGCTCTTGCCAACGTACTGCGGGAGCATCTTACGCTTTATCATGGCGTTATACTTAGGCGTCTCATCATTGCTGAGCAGTTCCACGCGAGTGATCTTGTTCTTCTCGATATAGACTTTCAGCGGTGTTGCTCCTACGTATCCGCTCACTTTCTTGCCCAGGGTGGTGGTATTTACTACATACACGCCGCCTGATTTTGTCATAACGCTGTCGTCTGCCTTTCCTGCGCTCATCAGCGGCAGGGCAAAGGCGAGCAGCAGTGACAGTCTTAGGATTGTCGTTTTCATATTCTTGTGCTTGGTCTCTGTTTTGTTATCTATCTCTCCAACGGCGGTCGTGATGCGCTTTTGGGAGTTTATGAAGTTGGATATGGCTTGATAAAACTACTTTGAGTCGAAGAGTTTCTTCTTCTCTTCGTCGGTCAGGCTGTCATATCCGGAGTGCTTTATCTTGTCCAGAATACGGTCTATCTCCTTCTCTTTCTCATTCTTGCGCGCGTTATAGTCCCAGTCGGCACTGTGTGCATTCTGGCTATTGCTGCTTCGGGTGTTCCTGCTTCTGTTTGAATTGCTGCCGTTGCCGCCCTTGAAGAGGTCTTTCAGCTTCTTGCTGAGCTTTGTGAAGAAGCCGTCCTCGCGTATCTCATAGCCGTCCCAGCCGTTGAAGCTGTAGCTGGTCTTGCGCCACATGCGTATGAGTATGTATCCGAACAACATGCCTCCGAGGTGTGCCACGTGTGCTACGCCGTCTGCTGCGCCGTGGGCATTGCCGATGGCGGACCAGAGTTCGATGGCGGCATAGCCCACCACGAACCACTTTGCCTTGATGGGCACGGGCAGCGGGAAGATGAAGAGTCGCTCCTCAGGGAATGTCATGCCGAAGGCAAGGAGTATTCCATACACCGCTCCTGATGCTCCGACGGTGGTAAATGCATTGAGCACGTGGCGGTCAGCGGCAGAGAGTGACATCAAGTCGTTGAGTGTTACGCCTTGTGGAGCCAGCATGCTGTATATCTGAACGGCCTGTGACACCTCTTGACAGAGCGCTGCACCCAGTCCGCACACGAGGTAATAGATGAGGAAGCGGCGCTGCCCGAAGGTGCGCTCTATCAGTCCGCCAAACATCCACAGAGCGAACATATTGAAGAAAAGGTGCATCCATCCGGCGTGCATGAACATGTAGGTGAGGAACTGCCACACGTGGAAGTTCTCTGCCTGGATGTAGTGCAGGCCGAAGATAGATGAGAAATCAATGCCTCGCGGCTCCAGGACAACGGCTGCCAAGAAGCAGAGGACATTGATGATGAGAAGATTTTTCGTTATAACAGGAATCTCTCGCATAGGTGACGAAGTTGTTTCTGTGTATTGCTACAGATGTTAGACATATTGGGGGGTGTAGGGATTTTCAAGGCGCAAAATTACTAAAAAAGT
>JAEEGL017455695.1_pt1 | contig 22967 bp, 18 predicted proteins | sample 9134231 | NCBI WGS metagenome assembly JAEEGL01 (sample SAMN16246548, study PRJNA631951) | gut metagenome | biome: gut microbiome; feature: rumen; material: fiber-attached | host: Bos | place: Iran: Karaj | collected 2018-10 | reverse complement strand
TTCGAGATCGTCTACCGTGGTGACAATAACGACGGCGATTCCGTCGCGGTCTATAACTGGAACGATGTTCTCTCCGTTTACGCGGTACTGTATACGACCGGCGACAATCAGGTGGTGATGATAGAGCCTTCCGACGAAACAGAGCGCAGGCTCAGCGAGGTTTTCAATGTCATGAACAGGGTCACGCTGACCTACGAGATCAAGGAAGAAGTCCCTGAAGACGCGCCTAAGCCGACGCCGGATCCGGATGGTAATACACCGGAGCCGGAAACGGTCACGGTGCTGATCGTCAATGTGCATCAGTACGCCATGACCTATAAGGAGGCAGCGCAGTACTACGGCTTTGATAACAACCAGATGCAGATGCTGGAGGAGATGATGTCTCCTGCCTATTATAGCTACTATGCCGCTCTGATTGGCGTCGATGTGTACGGTGGAACGGACTACACGCAGATCATTTCTCATCTCCCTCCCAATAGCAAGGGTGCTGAGGTCGTAAAAGCCGCGTTGACCCGCCTTGGATGCCCGTATGTTTGGGGCGCGAAGGGCAGCACAAAGTTCGACTGCTCCGGCCTCGCGTACTGGTCAATCCATGAAGTTGACCCTGTGCTTGGAGACCGTATGTACACCAACGCAGCCGGTCAAGCGAAGTACTGCTATGACCGCGGACTTACCGTGGGACGCAGCGAGCTGCAGCCAGGTGATCTGGTTTTCTGGGTCAACAAGAAATGCGAGGGCTGCCATCGCTGGAAGGAAATCCACCATGTCGGCATCTATATCGGCGAGGGCAAGGTCATAGAGGCTGCCAGCGGCAAGGGTCGCGTCCTAATCCGCGATCTGTGGGAAAGCAAGAACTATCCGATCCTGATGTTCGGACGACCGTATCAATAATCGAAAACAAGGAGAAAACTGAAATGAGAAAAACGATAATCCTGCTTGCGTTACTGGCGCTGCTGATCTTTGCTGCGCCGTTTGTGCTTGCACGGCTCTCGGAGGGATCCAATGAGCCGGTCCCGGAGATAACGCCGGAACCGACGGCTGAGCCTACGCCAACACCAACGATCGAAGTCGTGGAGATCATAATCCCGGCTCCGGATGAGTCCAGCACCCCAAAGCCGACAGCAACTCCCACCGCTGATTCCTGGTCGGTGTTCCCAGTCATAGATGAACCGGTGACGGAATCACCGACGCAGCGTCCATCTTCGGGCAGTCAGTCTTCAAGAACACCGACACCGATACCGCAGGTGTCCGTTCCCAAGGGTGCGGCATTCGTGCTTACGATCAGGGGTAAGAGCATAACGATCGCGAAACAAATCGATGAGCAGACCCTAGAGCAATCACCCGGATGGCTAGATTCTTCAGCAAAGCCTGGGAAGGAAGGTGTGTGCGTTGTGTACGGTCATAGGAATAGGAACCACTTTCAGGTGCTCAAGGATGTGAGCTACGGCGATTCTATCCTGGTAACAATGCCGGACGGAAAGACATACACTTATGTAATTGAGTCCACAGAGATTCTTGATTCCGACGAGGAGCTCCGGATCCCGACGATATCCGGCAAGCATCTGATGCTTACCACCTGTTACCCGTTTTACTATACAGGACACGCACCAAAGAAGTATGTTGTCCTAGCGTTTCTTTTATAGATTTGCAGGCGGCAGGGTTTCCTGCCGCCTGTCGTTTTTGCTTGTTGCTATATTATTCAGCTTTGTCCTTTTTCTTTTCAAACAGAATTCGATACTTAATATCATGATCGTAAGTGTCAATTCCTTCTTTCTTTTTCAGCCAATTGACAACCAGGTAGGTTATTGGCGTAAAGATAACTTCATAACATACTTTGAACAGATATTGATATAGCATCATCTGAAGAAGCACTTTATTATCCATCGTTCCAAAGAAGGAGATAGAAATAAAGATGACTGTGTCAAACGCTTCACCAACAATCGTTGAAAGAATAGTTCTAATCCACAGTTTCTTGCCTTGGGTAACCACTTTCAGCTTTGACAAGATCATTGAATTCGAAAACTCGCCAAAGAGATATCCAGCTAGAGAAGCTGCAAACACTCGAGGGGTGGTACTAAGTACAGTTTTATATGCTTCTTGATTAACCCAGAAATCAGGATGTGGTAAAGCAATTGTTATCAAGTATATGAGCACAGCAAAGGCACTGCAACCGAACCCCATCCAGATTACAGTCCGCATTTTTTGGTATCCATATATCTCTGTGAAAACATCTCCTAAAATATATGTGACTGGGAACAGAATTACTGCGGCAGGCAATGTTACAGTTCCAACCGCCATCATTTTGCCGGCAATTAGATTAGAAAGAAGTAGGCAGGTAATATATACCCCCATAAGGCAAGCAAACAACTTTGAAACAGTTTTCGTTTTGTTTTCCATATTATTGCTCCTGATTATTGATTCTAATGAAGTAGTCTTTTAGTTCTTGAGGATTTCGCAGCACGATTTCCGGGGCCCCATACAGCATTACGTTATCATACCCGTCAATAAATGACCTTGCATCTGTTTTATATCCTACGCATCGTTTCCCTTTAGCATAGCAGTACCCAAGTTCAAAGCACGCACCTTCGTCAGGGACTCGTCCGTCAAATATGAAGAGTACTATATCACACCAATCCATGTGTTCGCAATCGAGATTAAATAGAAATTTTCTCTTAGGGATTCCTTCAATTATATCCGGAAGATTCGCTACCATTCCACCATCTCTTTGTGGTAGAAAAGTCTCATGCCCCGATTCGCGAATAATAGAATCGATTTTTTCATTAAACGTTCTTTCTCCTTCGGAAAACAAAGGAGCAGCTATATATACCTTCACCTTTTTCACCTCCATTAGGTCATTCTCTTTTTGATATAAGCAGCGATCATTTCTGAATATTCTTTTCTAATTCCTAACTCTTTCAAATCTTCCGCTGTTTTTCCAACTAAATCTTTGATTGTATGAATACCATATCCTTCCAGTTTTCGAAGAGTCCCCTCTCCTGGATATGACTCTGCATTAGGATAGACTCGTTTGATACTACGGATTAGTTCTCCCAAGTTTGATCTGAACTTGAGATTGGCAACTAATGAAAAGATCGCTTTTGATGACTCCTTGAACGCAGCCTCAACTTTCTGAATCTGTTCTGGCTCAGATTCCAGATTACTTTTCAAATGATAATAGAAACTCTTTATCTCAAGCACTTGCTCTATTCCACATAGAATCCAAATAGCATTGTCTCTTAGTTTTTCCTGAATCTCTTCAACATCGATTTTATAGTACTCATTTGTTTGCTTCGAAGGAACACCCTTTGATAAGTCGTATATGAGCATCGCTAAGAACACACATCGCATGATATATTTCTGTGCATCGATATCTTTATCATAAATTACGTGTGCAGATCCTAAGAGATTTTCAGGTGCAGTTGTAATCCAAGTTCTATATAAATAGCTCTTTTCGTTTAGCGGAAGGGCCTCCATATAGCTAGCTATTTTAGCCGGGATTGTTCTATTATAAAGAACAATTGGTTTATTCTCATTACTAACTAAACATAGAATTATCAGATAATCTATAGGTTTTAGTTTGGCAATATGTTCTCCGGATGGTTTGTCAGAAAGTAAGTCTCTAACAAATTGTCCAAGATTAGCAGCAGTTAAGGGCGGTAAATAGTATTGTGCCGCAGTTCTACCAAGATGTGTTAATTGGTATTCGTTTGTATCTTCATCAAAGTAAACCTCTTTCCAGTTCGAAAGATAACGAAGCACCATCGGAAGTTCTTCAAATCTGCTTCCTCCAAGCGTAAAAGACAAATACTCTTCTAACTCGGTCATTGTTATGCTTGTATACCGATTTAGAATACCCATTAACTGGTTTCCAACACGATCAATATAGAAAATATCATCTTTTGGAGTCCCAAAGGTGTAGTCACGATCAACAGGAACTAATCGCGAAGAAATGACGGGTACTTCCTCGTTTTTGATTCCAGATACAATCGTTGATTCTTTCGATAGATTATTGCCAGAAAGTAAGACAATACCTGTCCCGCTATTATCTCCACGGCCAGCGCGACCAATCATCTGCATTAAGTCAGAAATATCAAGATCTTTATATCCGGTAAAAGAAGTATCACGAACAAACACGTGCGTCGCAGGGAGATTAATGCCCATAGAAAGAGCAGTTGTTGATACTGCAACACGGACAGTGCCAATTTCCATCGAGTGTAGAATGCTTGCCTTGGTTGCCGCAGACAGTTTAGAATGAAACCAAGCAACACCAGCATTTATTGCTGCTGTCAAATCATGCTGCATTATCTTTTTGTTGCTAATAGCCTCAGCTATAGCAGTAGCCAGTTTCTCTGCAGATGCGGTTTGATAAACAAAGATTAGCACGCTGCACTTGGGGTCAGTCAGAATACTTTTAACTTCAGACAGCAAGAGGGAGTCCACGCTATCTTCTCTATCTAAACAATAAACCCACTTCTCTAATTGCGGATATCGAGGCACATCGGACACAATATTGCAAGGAGATAGCCATTCTGCCAATGATTCCGGATTTGAAATGGTAGCTGACATTAATATAATTCGCAATTCTGTCCGCAAGGATCTTAAAAACGCAATTAACAATTCTAAGGTAGCACCTCGATTCGAATCACTAATTAAGTGAGCCTCATCAATACATACTAGTGCTACTCGTTTAAACCAATCTCTATTTTCTGCAACTCGCGAAAGTGCATCTAAACGCTCTGGAGTAGCGACTATGATCTGGCCCGTTGCTCCTGCTTCGCCTGAACTTGGAGCAGAATGCATAAACTCATCAGTAAGTCGGTAATCGCCTGTTGTAATAGTAATCCCAACCTTTATCTTGGATTGCCGTTTAAGAATCTCGCTAATGCTTTTTAGTTCCTCTGATTTTTCATATGCAAGAGCCCTAAGTGGCTCAACAAGGATAACCGTCTTCCCTTCAGCTGCGGAGTTGAATAGCAGCAGATAAGATAGAAGGCTTTTCCCACTATTTGTTGGGGTTGAGATTATTACGTTATCATTATCCTCCAACAGATGATGCTCAAACAGTGCTATATCTTGAGCCGGTCGTAATGATAAATCTCCATGACAGAAAGTTAGAAACGCATTCCGTAACGAATCAGATACTCTGATTTCGGACAGTTTGTGTGTATTCGACATCCTCGACGAACCGGATGTTCCGCAATATACTTTTCTCATAACTACACCTCAACTAAGGAGTTTACAAATGGCTGGGAAGATTATTTCAAAACTTTCTCTATCTAGAGAATCAATCATTCGCTTGCATTCATCCTTTTTCTGCTGTAATGAAACAGCGTCAATATTTAAAAACAATAGTTTTGTCTTCAAATATGAGCTGTCAGGGAAACCAAAGTAATGAGCGATTTGACTTAAAGCATATTTATCTGGCATCGTTTTCCCTTGCTTCCATCGAGTTAATGTGGAAGGATTAACTCCTATTGCTTCGGTGAATAATATGTTAGAACCGTGTTTGATAGAGTTTAGTAAATAGTGTAGATTCTTTGCAAGGATGATTTCTTCCGAATCTTCTATTAGCTCCTCAAACAAAAAACGATATTGGATTGCGTCGAGGTCATATCCCAAGTCAGAAAAATATGATCTGATTCGTTCGACCTCATTATCAGATGCTTCAACATGACCCTTTAGGATGTTGATGAACCTGGGAGAATCAATCTTGCATTGTTGTGCAACAAAGGAGATGTATGGATCATATTCTGATCCTAAGAGGGAGTTTTTGTTTTGCCATAGCAAAACCTTGACATTGTCGGCAAGATAACCCATCTGGCGTCTCCTTTCTCCCACTGTGCAAACGCATATTGAATCATGCACGATTTCTGTTTATAATTATATGCATAAATTGAACTAAATGCAATATATAATTTGTTAAAAATGTGCATAGAAGGAAGGATTATGTCCCTATTCCCACCGCAGCAAGACGTGATTAATAAAGGCTTGCTTGATAAAAACGAACATCTTCTGCTAAATATGGCGACTAGCTCAGGGAAGACGTTTCTTGCTGAACTTGCGATAGAAAATGTGCTTCGAACGGGGTATAAGGCTATTTATGTTACCCCTTTACGAGCACTTGCCACACAACAATCCGACAAGTGGAAGAAACGTTTCCCTGATAATAATGTTGGTGTTTTCACAGGCGAAACTATCCTGAACTCATCAACAAAAAGCAACTATTCTAAATCCCAAATCTTTATTATGACTCCGGAACGCTTAGATGCGTGCATGCGAAACTGGCGTAGTCATTGGAATTGGATACCAGATGTGAGTCTAGTTGTTATTGATGAATTCCATGTATTGGGAATGCCTGATCGCGGAGCAAGGCTTGAAGGAACAATTACCCGCCTGATCCGCCTAAATCCCTTTCTTCGTATAATTGGATTGTCAGCGACGATTCCTAACTATGAGGAATTGGCATCATGGCTTCACGGTATCTCTTTTCATTCAAAGTGGAGACAGGTTCCTCTTGAAAAACACATCGTTAGGTTTAAGGCAGCTAAAGAGAAGCCTGCCCTGCTTTTGCAAGAAGTAAGAAGATGTATTGCCTCTGGAGGCCAGTCGCTGGTCTTTTGTAATTCAAGATCTCGAGTACAGACTCTGTCGGGATTTCTAAGAGAAAACGGTATTGCTTCGGAATGTCATCATGCGGGACTATTGCAGGAACAACGGAAAAAAGTTGAGGACGGATTCAGATCTCGACAGATCCAAGTTCTAGTCGCTACCTCGACTCTGGAAATGGGTTTGAATCTCCCTGCAAGGCAAGTTGTAATCTACGACTCGTACTCATTTAGCGAAACCGGGTTTGCTCCGCTTCCGGTATGGAGTTTTATGCAGCGTGCTGGGCGTGCTGGAAGACCAGGTTTAGATTCCATGGGAGAAGTCGTTCTATTCTTATCAAGGTGGGCAGGAAGTTCAGACAAATATCTAAACGAAGAATGCGAACCAGTTGATTCTCAGCTTACAAATAGCAAAGCAATGCAGGAACAGATCCTAATTGATGTTTATTCCGGTTTCTCGAGAACACGAGAAGAGCTAACCCAAGGATTCCTTCCGCTGACCTTTTATAAGCAGCAGCATGAGGAAGCAAATATCAATGGTATTATCAATAAACTTTTACTTGCTGATCTTCTTGTCGAGACACGCACGGAGGATGATGACAATACGCCAATCCTCAAGGTTGGATTGCTTGGACGCCTGGCAGTAAAGCTTATGTTTGCTCCTTCATCGGTCAAGTTTATCAATGATTGTTATTCGTCTTTCCCAAAACTGTACATTTTTGACCTGCTGCTGATTGCTGCCTTAAGCGAAGACTGTAGCCCAGTACTTCAGGCTAATTACGAGGAAATGGATACACTCTGCGAACTGGTGCAGCGTCAACCAAGTACCATCATGGACTTATCAGTTGATAAGTTTAAGAAAAAACTGCCCGAATGCTCTAATACTCTTCGTATCCTGGCTGGGATAAAGATGTCCGCTATTTGTCTGTGTCTGATCAATGACGAGAAACTCGAAACCATTGCGGAACGGTTTGATGTGTTCGAATCCGACATTCTCTTACTGAAAGAAAGTATCGTTAGGATCCTGATGGGTATGTCTGCTATAGTGTCAGCAATCGATAAAAGCCAAATGGGAGAAGACCTGGCAGAAGAGAAGAAAAAGGATATGTGTTCAGTATATAGTGTGAGCTGTGCTCTCACCAACATGCTGCATTATCAAATCACCAGTGAATATGTTGCGCTTACGAAGCTAGATGGAGTTGGCGGAAAGACTGCAAAGTTATTGGCATCTCACGGATACAAAAGCCTTAGCATTATCGCAAATGTTGATCCTTCTCAGCTGTCATCCATTAAAGGGATAGGAAAAAAGCTGGCAGAAAGAATCGTTCCTCAGGCCGCTAAACTGATTGCAAACGGGGAAAACAGCATCTATTCAGAAGAAATGCTATCTGACTTTACTTTCAGAAGCACTGCTAAAACGTCTATTGATCCATATAGACTGCGTCGCTCAATGGAGTTATCGCTGAAAGGAACCGATGGGGGTAAATACCATATTTCAGGCGGACGGGAAGATCATGTTGTACTTCGGCAAGGATCCACTTTTCGCTGTGATTGTCTTGACTATGAAAAGAGGCACGAAGACTGTAAACACATTCTTTGCGTAAAAAGATCATTAGGAGATCCAGAGATTATTAGGATGATAAAACGAATCAAAGAAGACAAAAACCATTCCATCCGCGAAGCATTGCCAAGCTTGTGGTATTCCGTGACTTCAAAGGAGATCGAATGATATGAAAGAGATTAAAACTAAACATGGAACTATATCCTTTCCAACATTCATGCCTGTGACGACCTTTGGAGATAAATATCCACTTGATAAAATGGTACAGCCATATCTCAAACGGACTTCACAGTGTCTGATGGTCAGTCACTATTATGCCCAAGAGATGAAAAAGCGGCCCAACATGCCGATCTTCATTGATTCAGGTGGTTTTGCCGGCTTGTTTGAAGGCGCGGAGATCGTCGAATATGATGACTATGCCTGCATCAAAACAAAAGAAGGTGAAGAACTGAATCCTTTGGACGTGCTACACTTCCAGATTAAAAATGCAGATATCGGGGCTACTTTGGACTTCATTATTCCGCCTGGATTGGATGAAGGAGAGTGCATACGCAGACAAAACTTAACTATCAAAAATGCGTTGTATGCCCAAAGGCACAATATCATTGGAGACTTGATTCTTTTTGCTTCGCTTCAATGCTGGGACGAAGCATCTGCCCGCAGATGTGCCCGGATCTATGCTGACGCTTGTTTTGACGGAATTGCAATTGGAGGGATGGTGCCACGCGTGAAAGACCTTGATTTTATGAAGACTATTGTGCGCGCTGTCCGTGAGGAGGCACCTGACTGCGCAATTCATGTTTTCGGGATCGGGGCCCCCGCAGTACTTCCGCATCTAATTGCTGCAGGCGCAGACTCTTTCGATTCTAGTTCTTACGTGCGATACGCTGTAGAGTCCAGACATGATGCTCTCAAAGCTTCAAAAGGCATACACGCTGGACTCTACTCAGCAATAGCAAATATAACGAATATTAACTCGGTTATTAATTCAACTGAATGCCCGATCAACGGACTGATTCCAAACGCGAAACTCTGTTTGAGTTAAGGCATTTCACAAAGTTTCTTATAAGCCTTCCGGATAATGTCTGCCATCAACACACGACGTTCCTCAAGGAATGCATGATAGTCCATGGTTTCAAAGTTATCAGGGAGTGCATGCTCTTTACAAACTACGCTGTACTGCTCACCAAGAGATGTACGATAATGATCGACATAGTCAACGGGTGGATTATCCGAAATATCGATATTGTTCGCATAGTCGATGTATGCGAAATTCGCAAGCTGGTTCCGCTCACGATCTGAATCATATCCTTGCTTAGTAAGCCAAGCTTTCGGGAAAATATGATGCCGATCCATCGCATTCTTCGTCCCACTCGTTCCTGGCATGAAGAACTTTGAAATTGGGCTATTCCCGAACAGCAGATTTGTGCTAAGCACAATCTGCGAAGCTACAAAACCATTCCAAATGGGTGATATACCAGCAGAAGAGTTCAGTTCGTAAGGAAGCGTTACATTGAAATAGTCATTCGTGAAGATCGTTGAGATCAACGTGTCAAAGTATGCGATATACTCTTCACCGGTCTTCACGTTTCTTAAATCCGCAAACTGTCTTTCTGCCGTAGATTCTGTCGATCCAGAATAGAAATACGTAATCGAACTAACAAAGAACCATTTGCGAATGCACTTATTAAGTTGCAACTCAGTCAAATGATATTCGTGTTTGCCAATCAGATAAAAGATATAGCTGAATACCACAATGTTGGAGGATGCGATCTGCTTACTGCTGTGATATCCTGCGTCTCCGATACAATTAAGGAATGCATGCCACGTTGTGATATTCATGGCCTTGTCTAGGGCATCTTTAAAGATGTCAAGATTCTTCTGTCGTTCTTCTTCGGAAAACTTTCCAGTCTCCAGATCCTTGCCGCGAAGAAGCATGTACGCATATCTTAACCGGGCACGTTTGAAACCGAGCCCTACTGCCATACGAATGAGATGTGCTTGATCAATGGCAAGAATATTATTATACGAAGTTTTGTCCGCTGGAATGCGGGATTCCTCGGCAAACTTCTCCATCCTATCTCCCGTCTCGTTCTCATACACGGAAATAAGTGTCTGGATAAAGTTGTTCTCGTTCAGCTTTTGTCCACCGGAATTAACTCGAACAAAGATTTCTGCAACATCTTCCTCATCAGCATCGTATCCAATTTCTAAGGTTGGTAAAGAGAAATCTGTCAGTCCAAGAAGAGCATTGAGACTATTCTCAATCTCATCCTCTTGGGCATCTGTGATCAGATCTAATCCTTTCCTAGCGCGACCGTCGTTGGCACGTTGGATAAATTGACGCCTAAAAGAACTAAATGTGTTCTTTTCCTTGGCAAGAAACACATCACTGATTTTGGGAATCCACTCTGTGTCTCTATCGTAAGCAGAAGTCCAAACAGCAAATTCTCTGGTGAGCGGGCAGTAGGAGATTTTGATTTCGCGATATTGATAGTTCTTGTCCTTAACTTGAACGCCATACATAGCTGCGATAAGTGCAGTAAGACGCTGCTGCCCATCAATCACCAATTCCTTCGGCTCTTCGTAAATCTTTTTACCTGTGCCGATAGTACTCTTTTTCTCTTCATAATTTGAAGGCGACTCCCAAAGCATAACATATCCAATAGGATATCCCTTCATCATGGAGTCAAAGAGATCGCGAACCTTGTTATCTGCCCAGACAAAAGGACGTTGAAGGTCAGGAAGTCCAATACGACCAGTACGGACATCATTTACCAACTGACCAACTTTGCTTGGAATAGGTTTAAATAATTCTGACATAAAAATTCCTCTTATACTATTGCAGCCTTAAGCTTTTCAATCTCATCAGGATAATAGATCTCATCCCAACCTGCATTAATCAATGCATCCACATGCTGCTGTTGCCAGGTGCCATCCAATAGTAGCACTAGTTTTTTAACCTTAGGCCTCGGGATAAACTTGCCCAGTTCTTCATTCCAAGTATATCTTAATCCTACCGCTCTTCCTGATAACTCTTTTTTCTTATCGGCAGGATGTCCTCCAAACGAAGACTGCCAATTAATGATAGTGTTCTCCTTTTGAACGACAGTAGTTTGTCCCGCAGTTCCATTAAGCTTTGCCTTTTCGGCAAAACAAGTTTTGTATTTAACCACGTCTTTATTGAGATTAAGAATACCAGCTTCTTCCATCAACAATGCAAGAGGAGAAAACTCCCTATACGTGCACAGCTTCGCTTCAACCAAATTATGAATATAGGATTCCCTTATTTGGGAAGAAAGATCCATAATGTGTTCGATTCCAATGTGTTTCAATTTATCAGCTAGTACCGCTGAAACACATCTTATAACATCAAGGGGAATCGCTGTTCGTTCGGATCTTGTTATCCAATCAGATAGATATCCCCAAGGGGAAAGAAGGAATTCCCTCGTTTCTTTAGGATAATCCTTTGCAACACCATTTGGCATAGCAACATCTGTGGATAATTGTGCATACCCATAACCATTTGCTTTCCCGGTTGATAACTTGATTATCTCGATAATGATTTCAAACAACCAGTTATTACTTGGTGTCCATTTCAATGCATCGTTATGTATTAATGCATTTGGATCATCATGTAATTCAGTTAACTGCGAAAAAAGCTTTTCTTTATCGCATAAGAGGTCATAATTCTTTATGACATATTTTGTCATCCTGTTAATATCTTCTTCGTTTCTCAATTGATTAAGATATTGCTGAATTACATGACTATCAGTAACATTCTGAATTAGATTCCTAATGACAGCATCGGAGAGCAAATCAACAACATTCTGTATCTCATAATCATTAGGAATAGCTCGACCTATTCCTTTTCTGGCGAGTCCTATATCATAAATGTAAGTCGGTAACTCACTCTGTTTAACAAGATTTCCCCTGTATAGGCGAAGGGCTATATCCAAATCCTCGAAAATGAGCAATTTGCTTAATCCACGACGAATATATGTTTCTTTGGCCTTTGGCGGTTGTCTTTTTGTCCGGTTTGCTTCATAAACCCAAAGGTCATTGACCTTTGTTTGTGCTTCCATAATAGTATATTCTATGTCAGCTGCTAACTGTTTAATACTATTACCCAATGCTGTATTTGCAATGCATTGCGATTCTATTTCTAAGGCTTTTGTTGCTTGATCTATTGAAAGCTCAGATTCATTTGTATGCACCCAGTTCTTTATAAACGGACCATAAGGTTTAGTATCAACTATGAGCTGTGCATCGAAAGCTGTTCCTTGTAATTCCTTCAATTGCTCTTTCATTACTGATTCAAAGAAAACATTGATTGCTATTGGAGATGGGTGCAAAGATGTCTTAATCTCACACAATTCACCAATATTACGCCAGCATTTCATGTGCGAATTACCCGATGCGCCGCTATGCGTAACCATAATTATTATTTGCGGATGATCTTTATCGCGGCCCACAAGAAAATCCGGTTCAACCGTTATTCCTTTCGGTGTTTCATTCCAAAAAACACTACCCTTCAGTGTGCCTTTATTCTGAAGTTGATCTAGGGCAATTTTAAGGATTGCCTCATATGTTTTCCCGATTCGCTCACCTGCCATCTTAATCACCTAATAAATCATATAGGGGAGCTTGCACAGGCAGCGGAACATCTTTATAGCTTGCAGTCAAAACTGCTTGGCCTTTGCCCATGACTTGAAGTTCTTTCTCAAAACCGAACAAATCGGCCGATGCGTTGCGGATTGCCTCTCTACGCTCTGTTTCATTACCAAGTGCCATGGTAATCTCTGTGTTGACTTGGGTAAGTATGCCCTCATCTATGGCTGTGACTTGCTGACTAATAACAGTCAAGCCAATCTGGAACTTACGTCCCTGACGGGATATATCTCTAAAGATACTGCCAAAGCGGATACGTTCAGGATTGAGTACACTCGGTGCTTCTTCAATAACGAAGTTAATGTGCGGTAATGTGTCAATTGCAACTGGCATTCCATTGTTCAAGTAAGGCAGTTCGCCATTGTCCAGTGCTTCAAGGAGTTTCTCAACCAAAGTCTTGGACCCAACATTTCCACCATTTGCACCAACACCAAAAGCAAGCCTAATCTCGTGCTTCAAGCTTGCTTCGTCACCGCGAGCTGCTTTTAGAGCTTTTCTGAGGACAAAAAGGACTCGAGCGACCAGAGTAGTAAGAAGGAATTGCTCCATTTCGGTCATAAGGGTCGTATCAATAGTAATGATACGGCCTTTTTCTAGTGCACAGACTAGCTCTGGAAGGATGGAATCATACTCATATCCCACCTCACGATCAAAGGAAGTAAATACCTTTGTCTGCCCGTTGCGAAGAAAGCTTACACGACGTTCCACAGCGCCTTTTGTTGCATCCATGTACTGTGCAATTGCCGGATCATCACCCAAATCACCGGACAGGAGCTTGCTAATCCACATCTCTCCATGCAAGGAATACATCAGACCGGCAAACTGGCTCTGTTGCTCGGAGAATTCGGTTATGCTAATTAAGTCTTCAGGAACAATGTCAGCCCGAGAGATTCGGACCTTAGCCATTCCGTCATGATCTTCTATTTCCTTGGGTGTCAAGTAGAAGTACGGTGCTATGAGTTGCTCTTTTTCCTCCAGAGAGTATTTCCCCGCAATCTCCCCAATGCCACCTCTTCCACCAGTTTTTTTGTGCCAATCAAGGAATTCATCGTGCGGGTCAATAGCCAACATGCTGACTTTCTGTCCGTTGCCGGTTTTAAGGACACGCTCATTGTTCTTGAACATGGACTCGATGAGAACCATCATGGTATTGCTCTTACCGCAGCCAGTACGTCCAAAGATGGCTATATGATGAGAGATGGCATATGGAGGAAGATAAACAGGCACATTGGAAAGAGGATGCTCACCTGCAAGCAGATTGCCGATACAGATGCCCTCTTTGCCTAACTGCGATTCTAACAGGGTCTTGATCGCAGCACTGTTGGATTCGGTAATCAGGTAGACTTCTGATAAGTGATCGGGGAGGCGACGAGGACGGAAGAATGCCCAGTGATCATCCTGTTTTTCTGCATAGCCAAGCATTGATCCCTTCACTTCGATGAGTTTCTCATCATTCAGATCATCGGACAGGTAAGAGTCTTGCATGGTCAGTTTATTACGAGCTACATCACCAAGGTTGATAGTACGGTTCATAATATTGGCATATTCGCTGGCTCGGAAAATATAGAACCTTTCGTGTCCACGCTTAGAAGGCATAACAAAGAGATCACCAACAGCAATATCTTTGTTCTTAGCAATAATGGTCAGTTGGTTGGTGTTGCTCTCTGCCAATACACCGTATTTCTCACCCAGCATTTCAATAATCTGTTGCATGTTTCTCCTCCTTATTTATGACCGGTTAATATACTTGCATCCACGAAGTTTTTGCGTTTCAAACCTGCTTTAACAGCTTCATCAATAATCTGTTTACGCATGGCTACCCGCTCATCATTTGTTAAACTTGCCATGTCATGACATGCCTTTATGGGATATGGATACCCATAACAACGCTGGTCATGAGAAGCAAAGTCCAAATCTCTGAAGACTTGAATCTCTCTTTTTAACTGCTCGTCTTTATCCTCGCAGAAGATATGGCTTTTCCAATAAGCAAGATCCATATCCAGTCGCATCGGTTGTGTCGTCTTATGAAGTTTGAACAAGTAAGATACAGCACCGATTGGAGGGATTTTACGACTTTGCAGGATAGTTTTTTTTCCTTTCCACTCATTATCGAAGGGAATACGGATAAACCAATGCTCTCCAGTCGGATTCTTCTTGAATATCAAATCCTCAATTAAGTCCATATGTGGCATGTTGTGCGACTTTGAAAGTGTCATATATGCTATGCCACACTCTTCTGCTCTCCTGCAGGCATATCTTTTTGCAATCTCGAAAAACAGAGTATTTGGTTTATCAACCATTGGTAATGCCATTGTGGTATCCTCGAGCAAATAAACTGGTTTGTCTCCCAATCCATTTGTGCTCATGTACCGCATCAGTCTCACCAGAGTGCCAGCTTCTGCTGTAGACAGTAATTGAATGCCAATATTATCTGCATCGTGTGCGCCGGGCAGAATCAAGGTTTCAATCAAGTCTTCGGGTGAGGCTGCGCTTCCTCCGTGCCGAATAGTCAGATCATAGTAATCTGATTTTGAGCAGACATATTCGATGTCTTCCCCCATAAGTTGGGAAAACATCGATAGGAACTGAGTCCTACCTCGAGCCTTATCTGCCGGCAGCCAAAGAAAATCAACCAGATTGGCGTTTGATACATCAATCTCCGCGAGTTGTCGGCTTTGAGCTTCATATAGTCGTGCAATAGCCGTCACGAGATAAACAACCGAGTCTCCGTATCCTACGCACGGAAAATCTCCCGAACCATCAGCACCACCAATAAGAAAAGGTCTATCGGGAGAAGCACAATGTTCGAAGCAAACTGCTTTATCAACGAGCTCAGCGAGTTCTTCTTTTGACGTGGAATCGTTGATATTCCAAGTTCTAATGTCCTGAACTACGTCTTTGATTTTCGCAACCACATCGCTGCGGAAATGGATATCAAAGTGCATCGTTTTTTCCTCCGCTGTAATCAGTCGTCTGGATATAATTGCTTTAGTCTCTTATAAAACACATAAGTGTTATGGAAACCACGTCTTCTATTTCGGTTATTGCCTCTAAAGATTATTGTCTCAATCCCGATGGATTTGCATATTACACAATCACATTGTTTCCAGGGCATGTCTTCCAGCACTTTTCGATAAAGGATTTGATGGACATCTCGATCATCCCCGATATACTTATCATACTCAAGAACTGCATTTAAAGTCTCATCTAAAGATAATTCTCCTCGATCGTATGCTCGAAGCGATTGTAGAGCATTCATTTCAAGTTTCTTGAACTGTTCAATAGTGCCACGTCCCTCTGCCACCATTTTTTTAACCCGAACACCATGTCCCTCTACAGGTGGAACACGAATCGCAGCATACATCTGCCCCGATAAAGTATGATAATTAGCACCGGTACCAAGCCATGCCCTTCTGAGTTGACTTGCCGAATCCATAGCATTTGCGCCTAATTGACAAAACGGCTGTAAAGCATCCGGTCTAGCTATACCAAACAGGTGTACCGTGAGGTAATCAGGAATTAAAGGCTTGATCTCTTTTAGTATTTCAATAATATCTTTTGTTGTCGTTCGGACCAAACCTCCAAGGCAAATGTGCGTGTATCCCATATCTATTAAATCTGCAGCTGCATCTCTGTAGGATTTAGGATCCCATCCTTGAGCAATTCCGGAAGGCAAAAAAGTATAATGACCCTCTTTGTACTTCTTCAGGAAGTCTTCCGCATTTCGCTTTGTTAAGTTGTACCGACGCATACGTTCCTTTGGATCCTGTGCGTATTGACCAACAATTAAGTGATCAATTGACACACCAATATTGAAACCTAAACGCTGGTAATAATCCAGGATTTCTTCTGTTTCAAACGGTGGCAGGTATTCATTCACGTAATCGAAAGCTCCACAATCACCCATAACTGGACGAGCTTGATCGAATCGAATAAAATCATGAATACCCATCTGCTCGATCAATGCCTTTTTCTTCTTGCTACCTTCAACAATTACCTTGGAAACAAGAATGCCATCATAGTTGGGTTTCGGATAGATCTCATGAGCATATACGTCGTCTTTATAGGTATCGCGGTTTCCCACCGAAACATCATTTAAGAAATCATAGTTTGGATCAACGCGATCATCCCACTCGGGAATGAAATATCTCATGTGGCCAGTATAATTTTTTGCAAACTCAGATCTTGAGAGATTAAGCTCCAACCCAGGTTTTGACATCTGGTTTCCTTTCTTGGGTTTTGAAACAGGTTCATCTGTTTCAAACAATCTTAACTGAATACACTCAGGTGCTGGTGTTTTGCGATACTTCCCCAAACTTGTCATTATCAAAGATGGATCTCGATAATAATCCTCTAATAGGGCTAAATCGCCCTTTACTATTTCCTGCGCCAGTAGCTTAAACAAGTATCCTTTTAATCCAACAAGCCCATAACTGAATGATTTTGCGTCTTCTTGACCTACTTCTATAAAGCAATATGGCGCTTCATTCGGAATCATTTTTTTGCTCGTTCCACTAGCAAAGAAAACTAACTTTTGGCAATCATTAGCAGATTCTAATGGTAAATTTACTGCCTTGAGATACTTATCACCAAGAAGAAAGAAAACAAGATTATAATCTTGGATTAAAGCATTTAAGTCCTTATGAATACCTATTTGAGCACTCCATCTTGCAATTTCGCTTCCGGTCATTGAATTAAACGTGACCTCGTATGGCACGATTTCTTTTGATTCCGAGATCAAACCATATCCAGCTGAAACAATATATAGGTCAACAATGTCTTTCCCAAATCGATCTCGTAATGTTGAGACCCCTTCCATTAAGCGTTGATGCTGCATGCCAGTGTAGAGTTTCCCAGCTGGCGTCTTATACTCAGCAAGTTCCTTTTCGCGCTTTATCAATGTACTATCATCAACAAAATCCGATTGGGTCAATTGATGACCTGGATGAAACAGCTTTTCACCTGTACACGATGTAACAATAAGCGTTTTTATCATTGGTTCGTTCCTCTGGATTGCGTTGTACTGTCGGGTAGCAATTATGACTACCATATCGAGGATATTTTATCAGAATTTGCACTCATTTTCAAGACGTTGCAGTATCCAACCTCGTGCAACATGTTTCATCCATTTCTTATCAAAGCTTGCCTTAACATTTCTTTATATTGTTCGATCACGGATTGAGGAGAAGAAATGAGTACTTTCCCTCCGAAACCAAAGACCCAGCCAAAGAAGACATGATTTACTGCAACATCTACCGTTGCTCTGAAATGATTCTTATCTTCTTTTGATGTTTTGATGTCAGTTCCAAACTTATCAATAAGGTTATCAATCACATCGTTTTCACAGATTAATTCAACGCGCAAGCGATCACTACTATACATATGTAGCATTGTATTGATGTAATCGTTGATCTTAAAGTCTTTCGGCATGGAATAGGCTTCTTCATTCAAGATTATGGGAACTTCTAAGAACCGATCCACACGGAAACTACCAATTCCTTTATGCTTTTCCGAATAGCCAACAACGTAGTAATAGTCACCGTTCCAAACGAGGTAGTAAGGGCTGAACACATAAGCATTACCATTGTTTCTAGTGACTTTTCTTTTACTTGGAGAATATCGGAAGTACTTGAAAGAAATCTTCTTGTGATGATTAATCGCGGCATTGATCGCGTCCACGGAATACAAGGATTGAGTGTTTTGCGATTTATATCGATCTTCAGCTATTATATGTCGATCTAGCGATTCTGCATCATGACGACTGGCCATGGAAGCAATTCGCTTGGACAATTCTTTACTTTGATTCGCAGTGATGAATTTCGCCGATTGAATTGCATCAATAAGAATTTTTAACTCTGAAACGGTAAATGTGCGCGCGATAAGACGATAATGATTTTGAGATTTCCTTTCTTCTTCAATCTCCACGCCAAACTTTTTGAAGGAAGTAATATCATCCTTGATCGTGATTCTATGAGCAGAGATGCCATATTCATCATTCAGAATAGTGGCCAACTCGTTTGTAGAGAGTGAATGAAATTCATCTGTACACTCATATAAGATTTTTAAAAGGTACAGTTGGCGAAGATTATCCCCGTTTCTCATGCATCCTCCTTTGCTCATACCTTGAATTGACAATAATGATATGAATCTATCATTTGTAAAATGATACACAAATACAGTGAAAAAAGCAATAGAAGTACCTTGGAATGATGAAAATACCGACACCATTAGTGGCGAAACAAAAAAGCATCTTGACACTTATAAAGCATAATGCTATCATTGCATCGTAAACGGGATATTTATCCCGTTTAGAAGGAGGACATGATGAGATCCAAGAACCCAACTTATTTTGAGGCGTTGGAAGCTTTCATTGATAACTATAAGACCGTACATGGGAAAGCTCCCACTACTTATGAAATTGCGGAAGGTACTGGGATGTCAAAGTCTAATGCGGCTAGATATCTGAAGGTCATGAAAGAGAAAGGATTGCTTGAATATGCAGGAGCTCGAGGATTCATCACACAGCGTGACAAGAAGGCTTCCCGACGAATTCACGGAATACCAGTGCTTGGAGACATCGCATGTGGCCTTCCTCTGCTTGCAGAGCAGAACATCGAAGAGTACGTGGATCTCCCGGAATCCTGGGTTGGAAGCGGGCAATTCTTTGCATTACATGCAAATGGTGAATCCATGAAGGATATCGGGATAAACAGTGGTGATATCGTCATCATTCGCCAACAGGAGACTGCCGAACCCGGACAAGTTGTTGTTGCACTGGTCGATGAGTCATCTGCAACGCTGAAAAGGTATTATCCTCGTCTGGAAGATCAAGTTGTTGAACTGCGTCCGGAAAATGATGCTTTTGAGACCCAGATCATCGATCTGAGAGAAAGAGCGTTCGCGATACAGGGTATCGCAGTCAAAGTCCTCAAGGACATCTAATACTCCGAGGGAGAACAGAATATGGATAAATGGTTTGGTATTGATGCAGAAGAGCATCCGATGCTAGGTTTAAGTTACTCTGATAAGAAACATCAACTGTTTCTGAGTCAGAAACAGACGCTGGATTCGTTCCTTGAACGGGGAGCGATCTCCAAATACCAGTACGAAAAGAGTCTGCATGATCTACGTGCGAAAATGAACGAGATGGAGGATGACATAAAATGACGAATCGGCAGATGATTATGCTTAAGCTGATCCAGCTAAGCGATGAAGAATTCGCAGAGTTCATGGACAACGAGATTACCGTCCTCATGGATGGAGGCCTTTGCCAATTCTGCATGGAGAAGCATGGCAACCAGTGTCCTATGGATACCGGCGAATGGAAGGATTGTAAGTTCGATATGGTCGAATGGCTTAAGAAGCAAGCGAGTTGAGATAGGTCTCAAATACACGCGGAAGGAGGAATGGCTATGGAAGCAGCAAAACAAAGAATGTATCTGTGCATCGACGGCAAGTCATTCTATGCTTCCGTGGAGTGTGCCGAACGTGGGCTGAACCCATTTGAAACAAACCTAGTCGTAGCCGATCCTTCCCGTGGAAAGAATGCGTTATGCCTAGCCATCACTCCGAAGATGAAAGCTCTGGGCGTACATAATCGTTGCCGACTTTCGGATATTCCTGGGAACATCAAGTACGAGATTGCTATCCCCCGGATGAGTCTTTATGTTGATTACTGCGCGGATATCTATGCTCTGTATCTGAACTACTTTGCCGCGGAAGATATCCATGTCTACTCCATCGATGAAGCTTTCATCGATGTAACGGAGTATCTTAGAATGTACGACATGGATGCCAAGCAACTTGCGAAGAAGCTTATGAATGAGATCGCTGACAAGCTGCATGTGCCGACGACGGCGGGTATTGGGACCAACCTGTATCTCGCTAAGATTGCATTGGACATAACAGCAAAAAAGACTAAGGATCATATGGGCTATCTGGATGAAGAGATCTTTCGGAAAACGCTCTGGGATCACACTCCGTTAACCGATTTTTGGGGTATTGCCCATGGAAAAGCAAACCGGCTTAGCCGATATGGAATCTACACCATGCGTGATATCGCTAATGCGCCGCAGGAACTGCTGTACAAAGTATTCGGTGTAGACGCAGAGCTCATGATTGATCATGCCTGGGGCAGAGAAAGCTGTCTTATGTGTGATATCAAAAAGTATCGTAGTAAAAGCCACTCTGTATCCTTCAGCCAGATCCTACCCCGTGATTATGATTACGACGAAGCCGCCGTCGTAATGGCCGAGATGGCAATACACGGTTGCCTGGAGTTATACAAGCGGCACGTCATTACACAAAAGGTTTGGATCGGGGTCGGATACTCCCGCTATGAACAGTGCCCGCCAGCGCAAGGATCAATCAAACTGAGTTGTCCAACACAGCTTGCTTCCATCATTGAACCGGCGGTAAAGCAGAAGTTCCGTGAGATCGTATCATGGGGTGTACCGATACGGAATCTTGCGATTTCCTTCTGCGAAACCAGAGATGAGGGCTGTGAAGGGTACGATCTCTTTACCGACTGGGCAAAGGTGGATAAAGAAAAAGCAATTGAGCGTACTGTATTGGAAGTTCGCGACAAGTTCGGAAAGAATGCCGTGCTGCGTGCCATTAACCTAAACAAAGCTGGAACGCAGCGAGAAAGAAACACATTTATTGGAGGTCATCGGGCCGGATATGATGATGAGAGAAAACCGCGCTAAGCAATTCATGCCTTTCGATGCTATGAAGGGCTTGGCTGAAGCGCTTAAGGATAGAGAGGAACGCCATTCTCGGGTACAGAAGCATGGTGTTTCTGATGAGGATCAGGTCACGATCTCAGAAACTCTGTGCAAAGTAGAGAAAGGATCCAAGATCTTCATCAGTTACTTTGCAGACTTTCATGATTGGGAAGACGAAGGCGTTGTTACGCAGATTAACCGTGACTACCGTTTCTTCCGGTTTAGCAGGATAGGTTCCAATACTGAAGAGAAAATTAGCTTTGATGATCTGTACGACATACGCGTGATTGGATAAAGAGCTTTTCAATAAAGCTGAGGTGAACAAGATGGAACAAGCATATGATTATCTTCCGCTAGCTGCATGCGGGAAAAAGCCATCGTTTTCAACGCTCATAAAAGAGCGTTTTTCTAACGATATTGTTGCAGAAATCGAATGGTACTGCAAACTTGAAAAGGTTAATATCCGCCCGATATCAATCAAAAAAGTAGTTGTCACGAAACACGATGTAGACAAACAGAACCTGTATTTTGATGTGATTCTGGATTGTGCTCTGATTGAAAATGAAGTAGAAAAGCCCATTGAAATGGTGGTCGATGCCTATTTTGATCTTGATAAAGAGTTTAAAGCTGTTCATACCAGGTGCGCCTGTCCTACTTGGAAAAGCTTCAAAACTAAAGCTGTACTGCCGGACAATCTGGTACCTATTATCACAAAAAAAGAGCTAGACTCATTCGCTGTTCGGATGATAAATGCCCTTTATCCGCGTGCCTCTGATTATGCAGTTCCAATCAGTATTAACCAGGTTACGCGCAGACTCGGCCTAACAGTCATGGATGCTCAGCTGGACGATGACGGAGATATCCTCGGAAAGATATTCTTTGAAGATGCCAGCACAATAATCACTGATTCTGTCACCGGAATCATGCACATAGTTCCGGTGCTTGCAGGAACGATTCTTGTAAACACTCCGGTTGGCAAAATCCTGGATGAACGGATCCGTAATAATACGATTCTGCATGAGTGTGTCCATTGGATCCTGCACAGACCAGCTTTTTTGCTTGCGAAGCTTTGGAACAAGGAATGCTCCGCTATTGCGTGCCGCCGCCAAGCTAGCAACGTACATAAAGTCTGGACGGACATAGATCGGATGGAATGGCAAGCGAATGCCTTGGCACCACGAATGCTCATGCCGGATTGGGCGACTCGTTTTATTGCAAGCGGATGGCTCCGAAAATATAACAGGCTGTCACCCATCCTTCAGATGGAGAAGACGATAGATCGCCTGAGTCAGCATTTTATCGTCTCGAGGCAACTTGCCAAAATCAGGATGGAGGAGCTTGGTTATGAAGACGCAAGAACTGCCTTCTCCTTCTATGACAAGCGTCAGCATACGATATCATTCG
>JAEEGL016480159.1_pt1 | contig 22967 bp, 18 predicted proteins | sample 9134231 | NCBI WGS metagenome assembly JAEEGL01 (sample SAMN16246548, study PRJNA631951) | gut metagenome | biome: gut microbiome; feature: rumen; material: fiber-attached | host: Bos | place: Iran: Karaj | collected 2018-10 | reverse complement strand
GAACACGTCCGCGTCTTTCATGGAGTCCGCGAGCGTTCCCTGCAGCCGGCGGGGGTTCGTGATCTTCGCCATCTCTTCCTTTATCGCGTTCATGCCCTGCTCACGGCCTTCACAGATCAGTCCGGTCCGGTCGCACAGCGTGACGTCCTTCACGCCGGCAGACAGCAGAAGCCGGCAGATCGCGATCGCCGCCGCGCCCGCGCCGTTCATCGCGACGCGGATATCCCCGATGTCTTTTCCCACGACTTTCAGCGCGTTCGTCAGACCCGCGAGCGTGATGACGGCGGTCCCGTGCTGGTCGTCGTGGAAGATCGGAATGTCGCACTTTTCCTTCAGCTTCGCCTCGATCTCGAAGCACCGCGGCGCCGCGATGTCCTCGAGGTTGATCCCGCCGAACGAACCCGACATCAGCCAGACCGCGTTCACGAACTCGTCGACGTCATGCGTCCGGATGCAGAGAGGGAACGCGTCGACGTCGCCGAAGCTCTTAAACAGCACGCACTGTCCCTCCATGACGGGCATGCCCGCCTCGGGACCGATGTCGCCGAGACCCAGCACCGCGCTGCCGTCGGTGATCACGGCGCACAGGTTATGCCGGCGGGTCAGTGCGTAACTCATCTGCGGATCCGCCTGGATCGCCAGGCAGGGCTCCGCCACGCCGGGGGTATAGGCCAGGGAGAGGTCCTCCGACGAGTCGACGGGGACTCTCGATACGACCTCGATCTTTCCTTTCCATTCGCCGTGCAGCCTGAGGGATTCTTTTGCGTAGTCCATGAATACTCCTTAATGATCCATATTTAATCGGAAAACATGCGTGCGGACCGCTCCGCGCAGCGGTATTCATTGTAGATGAAAGCGTGCGGTATTTCAATGACTCTCTGCCCCGAAAAACTTACGAAAATTCATGTGTTTCCGAACGGTTTCTATGCAAAGCGTTACATTGACAGCATTGCCCCGCGTAAATATAATAGGAAAGCTATGGGTGAACGGTAAAATGCCGTAATATGCCCGAATAGCGCGAAAAACCTGCACATCTCGTGACGAGAAAGCGAAATGGAGGAACACATGCTGTACCAGAAAGTATCGACCGACATGAAGTTCGTGGACCGTGAGAAGGAAGTCCTCGACTTCTGGAACACCCACGACATTTTCCTGAAGTCCGTGGAAGAAAAAAAGAACGGCCCGACCTACATGTTTTACGACGGCCCGCCCACCGCGAACGGAAAGCCGCACATCGGACACGTTCTCACGCGCGTCATTAAGGATATGATTCCCCGCTACCACACGATGAAGGGCGAGCAGGTCCTCCGCAAGGCCGGATGGGACACGCACGGCCTGCCCGTGGAGCTGGAGGTCGAGCGCGAACTGGGCCTGGACGGGAAGGAGCAGATCGAGGAGTACGGCGTGGAGCCGTTCATCAAGCGCTGCAAGGAAAGCGTCTGGCGCTATAAAGGCATGTGGGAGGAGTTCTCCGACGCGGTCGGTTTCTGGGCCGACATGGAGCACCCCTATATCACGTATGAAAACGATTATATCGAGTCCTGCTGGTGGTCTCTGAAGCAGATCTTCGACCGCGGACTCCTTTATAAGGGCTTCCGGATCGTTCCCTACTGCCCGCGCTGCGGCACGCCTCTGTCGAGCCACGAGATCGCGCAGGGATATAAGGACGTGAAGGACACTTCGTGCATCGCGAAGTTTAAGATCAAAGGCGACGACGCGATGATCCTCGCCTGGACCACGACTCCCTGGACCCTGCCTTCGAACGTCGCGCTCTGCGTGAACGAGAAGGAGACCTATCTGCGCGTGCGCTGCGGCGACACGGCCCGCTTCCCCGGCGAGAAGTATATCCTGGCGGAAGCCCTGGCGGACAAGGTCCTCGGCGAGGGCGCCTACGAGGTCCTCGAGCGCTTCCCGGGCGAGATGCTGAAGGGCACGGAGTACGAGCCGCTGTTCGATTTCACGAAGGCCGACGACGGCCGCCTGCACATCGTGGTCTGCGACGACTACGTCACGATGGAAGACGGCACCGGCATCGTCCACATCGCTCCCGCGTTCGGTGAGGACGACGCCCGCGTGGGCCGCGCCTACGACCTCGCGTTCATCCAGTTTGTCGACGCGAAAGGCTGCATGACGAAGGAGACGCCCTGGGCCGGGAAGACCGTGAAGGAGACCGACCCGCTCGTGATCGAGGCGCTGCGTGAGAGCGGAAAGCTCTACGCGGCCATCCCGTTCGAGCATAACTACCCGCACTGCTGGCGCTGCGACACCCCCCTGATCTACTACGCGCGCGAGTCCTGGTTCATCCGCATGACCGCGGTGAAGGACGAGCTCGTGGCGAATAATAAGACCGTGAACTGGACCCCGCCTTCGATCGGCGAGGGCCGCTTCGGCGACTGGCTCGAGAACATCCAGGACTGGAACATCAGCCGCGACCGCTACTGGGGCACGCCCCTGCCGGTCTGGCAGTGCTCCTGCGGGCACCGTCACGCGATCGGCTCCATCGCGGAGCTGAAGGTGATGTCGGACAACTGCCCCGACGAGATCGAGCTGCATAAGCCCTACGTGGACGCGGTCACGCTGCGCTGCCCGAAGTGCGGCGGCGAGATGCACCGCACGCCCGAGGGCATCGACTGCTGGTACGATTCCGGCGCGATGCCCTTCGCGCAGTTCCACTATCCTTTTGAGAATAAAGAACTGTTCGAGTCGCACTTCCCGGCGCAGTTCATCTCCGAGGCGGTCGACCAGACCCGCGGATGGTTCTACTCGCTGATGGCGGTGTCGACGCTGATCTTCCATAAGGCGCCCTACGAGAACGTCATCGTGCTCGGCCACGTCCTGGACAAGGACGGCCAGAAGATGTCGAAGTCGAAGGGCAATGCCGTGGATCCCATGGAGGCTCTCGGAAAGTACGGCGCCGACGCGATCCGCTGGTATTTCTACACGAACTCCGCTCCCTGGCTTCCGAACCGCTTCCACGGCGACGCGGTCACCGAGGTCCAGAAGAAGTTCATGGGCACGCTCTGGAACACCTACGCGTTCTTCGTGCTCTACGCGAACATCGACGAGTTCGACCCGACGAAGTACGCGCTTGAGCCGGAGAAGCTGTCCGTCATGGACCGCTGGCTGCTGTCGCGCATGAACAGCATGGTCAAGGACGTCGACCGGAGCCTCGCGGATTACCGGATCCCCGAGGCTGCGAAGGCGATCTCCTCGTTCGTCGACGACATGTCGAACTGGTACGTGCGCCGCTGCCGCGACCGCTTCTGGGCGAAGGGCATGGAGCAGGATAAGGTGAACGCCTACATGAGCCTCTACACCGCGCTCGTGACCACGGCGAAGGCCGCCGCGCCCATGATTCCGTTCATGGCCGAGAGCATCTACCGGAACCTGGTCTGCTCCGTGGACGCCTCCGCGCCCGAGAGCGTGCATCTGTGCGCATTCCCGGAGACCGACGAGGCCATGATCGACGCGGGTCTCGAGCAGAAGATGGACGAGGTCCTGAAGGTCGTCACGATGGGCCGCGCCGCGCGGAACACCGCGAACCGGAAGAACCGCCAGCCGCTGGCGAAGATGTTCGTGAAGGCGCCCGAGAAGCTGCCGGAGTTCTATCAGGACATCATCCGCGAAGAGCTGAACGTGAAGGAAGTCGAGTTCACCGACGAGGTCGGCGCGTTCACGTCCTACAGCTTTAAGCCGCAGATGCGCACGCTGGGACCGAAGTACGGAAAGCTGCTCGGAGGCATTAAGGCCGCGCTGGCCGGCATTGACGGGAACGCCGCCATGGCCGAGCTGAACGAGACCGGTCTGCTGAAGCTTGACATCGACGGAAACGCGGTCGAGCTCGCCCCGGACGATCTGCTGATCGACACGCAGAAGGTCGAGGGCTTCGAGGCTGTGACCGAGAAGGATATCACGGTCGTCATCGACACCCGCCTGACGCCGGAACTCGAGGAGGAAGGCCTGGTCCGCGAGACGGTCTCGAAGATCCAGACCATGCGCCGCGACGCGGGCTTCGAAGTGACGGATCATATCGCCGTGAGCATTTCGGGAAATGAGGCGATCGGGGAGCTGGTCCGTGCGAACGAGGCTAAGATCGCAGGCGACGTGCTCGCGGATTCGATCGTTTTCGACGAGGCGTTTGAGATCTCGAAAGAGTGGAACCTGAACGGTCAGAAGGTCACGATCGGGGTTCGGAGGTGAGTATGACGCAGAACAGCTTTGATAAAGAGCAGTTCAAAAAAATGGTGATCGACAACGTCAAGAACCTCTACCGCCGCGACATCGAGGACGCGGAGGAGCGGCAGATCTTCACGGCGACTTCGCTGGCGCTGAAGGATCTGATCATTGACCGGTGGATCGCCACGCATAAAGCGATCAATGCCCAGGACGCGAAGACCGTCTACTATCTGTCCATGGAGTTCCTGATGGGCCGCGCCCTCGGAAACAATGTGATCAATATGCAGGCGGACGTTCTCGGCGCCCTTGAGGAGCTGGGCTACGACCTGAACCGGATCGAAGACCAGGAGCGCGACTGGGCGCTCGGAAACGGCGGCCTCGGCAGGCTGGCGGCCTGCTTCCTGGATTCGCTCGCGACGCTGGATTATCCGGCCTACGGCTGCGGCATCCGCTATCACTACGGGATGTTTAAGCAGGAGATCCGCGACGGCTATCAGGTCGAGGTCCCCGACAACTGGCTGAAGCACGGAAACCCGTTCGAGGTGCGCCGCGACGAGTACACCTGCGAGATCCGCTTCGGCGGCCACGTGGTGTACGACTATAACCAGGGCGAGGGACGGTATTATTTCCGTCAGGAGGGCTATTACGCGGTGAACGCGGTGCCCTATGACATCCCCGTCGTGGGATACGGCACCGATATGGTGAATACGCTGCGGATCTGGGACTCGGAGCCGGTGAGCACCTTTAATCTCGAGTCGTTCGAGAAGGGCGATTACCTGCGCGCGGTCGAGCAGGAGGAGCTCGCGAGGAGCATTTCCCACGTGCTCTATCCGAATGATAATCATTACTCCGGAAAAGAGCTGCGCCTGAAGCAGCAGTACTTCTTCGTGTCCGCGAGCATCCAGACCGCGGTGAGGAAGTACATGTCGGCTCACCGGGATATCTACCGCCTGCATGAGAAAGTGATCTTCCAGATGAACGATACGCATCCGACCATCGCGGTCCCGGAGCTCATGCGCATCCTGATGGACGATTACCATCTGACCTGGGAGGCGGCCTGGAACATCACGACGAAGTGCTGCGCCTACACGAACCACACGATCATGACGGAGGCGCTCGAGAAGTGGCCGGTCGACCTGTTCGAACTGCTGCTGCCGCGCATCTACCAGATCGTGCAGGAGATCGACCGGCGCGTCCGCGTGCAGATCTCGGAGCACTGGCCCGGCGACGGAGACCGGCTCGAGCGCATGGCGGTCATTTCGGGCGGGCAGATCCACATGGCGCGCATGGCTGTGATCGCGAGCTGTTCGGTGAACGGCGTGGCCGCGCTGCACACGCGGATCCTGGAGACGAAGCTCTTCCGGGATTATTACGAGATCTGGCCGGAGAAGTTCTCGAATAAGACGAACGGCATCACGCAGAGGCGATTCCTGCTGCACGCGAACCCGCTGCTGGCGGAGTGGATCACGGCGCGGATCGGCGACGGCTGGGTCACGGACCTGCCGCAGCTGGAGCGGCTCGGGGAGTGGCTGGACGACGCTGAGGCGCTCGGCGAGTTCCGCGAGATCAAGTATCAGAATAAGGTCCGCCTGGCGGAGTACATCCGGGAGCATAACGGCATTGACGTGGATCCCTCGTCGATCTTCGACATCCAGGTGAAGCGGCTGCACGAATACAAGCGCCAGCTGATGAACATCCTGCGCGTGATGATCCTGTATAACCGGCTGAAGGATGATCCGAATCTCGACATCGTCCCCCGGACCGTCATCATCGGCGGAAAGGCTGCCGCGGGTTACGAGCGTGCGAAGCTGATCATCAAGCTCGTGAACTCGGTCGCGGACGTCGTGAATAACGATCCCGACATCCGCGGAAAGCTGAAGGTCGTCTTCATCGAGGACTACTGCGTGTCGAACGGAGAGCTGCTCTTCGCGGCCGCGGAGGTCAGCGAGCAGATCTCGACCGCGAGCAAGGAAGCCTCCGGAACCGGAAACATGAAGTTCCTCCTGAACGGCGCGCTGACGATCGGCACGATGGACGGCGCGAATATCGAGATCGTCGAGGAAGTGGGCGAGGAGAACGCGTTCATCTTCGGCATGAGTTCGGAGGAAGTCATCGCGCATGAGGCGGCCGGCGACTACGATCCGAACACCGTCATCGAGAACGACGGAGAGATCCGCAGAGCGGTCATGCAGCTCGTGAACGGCGCGTTTTCGCCGAATGAGCCCGATCTGTTCCGCCCGCTGTACGACTCCCTGCTGTACCGGACGACGGACCGCGCGGACGTGTACTTCACACTGAAGGACCTGCGTTCCTACATGGACGCGCAGGACCGTGTGGACCGGGCTTACCGCGACCAGCGGGCATGGACGAAGGCCTCGCTGATCAATGTCGCGCACAGCGGAAAGTTCTCGTCCGACCGGACCATCCGCCAGTACGTCGACGAGATCTGGCATCTGGAAAAAGTGCGCGTGAACGCGAACTCGTGACGCGTGCCGGCAGCGTGCCGGCGACGTACCTACGACAGAAGCAAATGCTTGAAAAACCATCCTTTCAAGTGTAAATTTATAGTGTATGCGTCCCGCCTCCGGACAGTCGTTTCCGGAAGCTTTCCGGCCCGGCCGGAGAGGGACGCGGGACACCGGAAGAGAGAAGGAGTGACAGGCCATGAGCCAGGAAAAAGTTGACCGCTATAAAGAGTCGAAATCCCAGAGAAAGCAGGCTGCGGAGAAAGAGCGCGCGCGGAAGAAGAGAAACCGCATCATCGGCGCCGTGATCGCGATCGCGATCGTGGCCGCGATCGTTGCGGCGATCAGCGTGACCGTCGTGAACCAGGCGCGTCTGCGCAGGGAGGCGGCGCCGGATTATATGTCCGCGACGTCTTTCGTCCTTTCCGACCGTGCAGGCATCCTTGACGAAGAGACCGAGCCCGCGGCAGAAACTGAGGCTGAGACCGAGGCTGAGACCGAAGCGGAGACCGGGGCCGAAGGCGAGACCGAGGCTGAGACCGAGACCGCAGCGGAAGGCGGAACGGAGTCCGCCGACGAGACTCCCGGGGCGGACGAGACCCCGGCCGCCTGAGCGTATCTGTTTTTTAAGGCAGCGGGAAGTGACCGCTGCCTTCCGTGACCTTTCGGAACGTCTCCCCGGGCGGGAGACCGGCTGACACGAAAGAGACATCCATGTATCAGATCGACTTTAACAGACCCGGAAAAGTACATTTCATCGGCATCGGCGGCATCAGCATGAGCGGCCTCGCGGAGATCCTTCTGACCGAAGGGTTCGCCGTGAGCGGCTCGGACCAGAACCGTTCGGAGCTGACCGACCATCTGGCCGCGCTCGGCGCGGAGGTGCATATCGGACACCGCGCGGAGAACATCCGTCCGGATATGGGACTGGTGGTCTACACCGCGGCGATCCACCCGGATAACCCGGAATATCAGAAAACGCTGGAGCTCGGCATCCCGCTGATGAGCCGCGCGGACCTGCTCGGACAGATCATGACGCACTACGGCGAGGCGATATGCATCTCCGGCACTCACGGAAAGACCACGACGACCGGCATGGTCTCCACGATCCTGATGGAGTGCGGCGCGGACCCCACGATCTCGATCGGCGGCGTGCTTCCGGGGATGAGCGGGAGCGGGAACATCCGCGTCGGCGGGCGGGAGCATTTCGTCTGCGAGTCCTGCGAGTATACGAACAGCTTCCTGTCTTTCTTCCCGACGACCGCGGTCATCCTGAACGTGGCGGAAGACCATCTGGACTTTTTTAAGGATATCGACGACATCCGGCACTCGTTCCGCAGGTTCGCGGAGCTGGTCCCGGCGAACGGTCTGCTGGCGGTGAACCGCGACATTGACGATTTCGAATACTTCACGAAGGACCTGCCCTGCCGGACGGTCACTTACAGCGCGGACGATCCGGCAGCGGACTATACCGCGCAGGACGTCACCTATGACGAAGCGTGCTGCGGCTCCTACGTCCTGGTGAAGCACGGCGAGCGCCTCGGCAGCGTAAAGCTTTCGGTGCCCGGCGCGCATAATGTCTCGAACTCCCTTGCGGCGATGGCGGTCAGCCTGGAACTCGGACTGTCGTTCGCACAGGCGGCGCGGGGGCTGGAGGCCTTTACCGGCACGAAGCGGCGCTTCGAGCGGAAGGGCACGGTGCACGGCGTGGAGATCATCGATGATTACGCGCACCACCCGGACGAGATCGCCGCGACGCTGAAGATCGCGAACGGGATGAAGAAGGGAAAGCTGTGGCTGGCGTTCCAGTCGCACACCTACACCCGCACAGCGGCCCTGTTCGACGAGTTCGTGGAGGCGCTGTCGGCGGCCGACGAAGTCGTGCTGGCTCCGATCTATGCCGCGCGCGAGAAGAACACGATCGGCATCAGCGCGGCGTCCCTCGCGGAGGCGCTCCGCGGGAAGGGCACGGACGCGGTGTATTTCGAGAGTTTCGGCGAGATCGAAGATTACCTCCTGACGCACGCGGAGCCCGGCGATCTGGTGCTGACGATGGGCGCGGGAGACATTTACAAGGTAGGCGAGGCGCTCCTCTGACCGCCCGGAGCTTACAGACATTCGGAGATAAGATGCGGATCGACATCCATTCGGAAAATCATATAACGGACGGCGACCGCGTCACGTTTCCCGCGGGCTTTCTCGCGCGGAACCTGGCTCCCGCGAACGGGGAGTTTCTGAAGGTCTACCTTCTGCTCCTGCAGGCGGCCCAGGCCGGGGAACCCATCGAGGAGACGGATATCGCGGACCGGCTGGACGCGACGCTGAAGGACGTCCGGCGGGCGCTCCGCTACTGGAAGCAGCGCGGGGAGATCGATCTGCGCCGGACGGGCGAGACCCTGGTCCTGACGTTCACGCCGGAGCGGGCGGGCGCGGCCGGAAGCGGCCCGGAAGCCGCCCCTGCGAAGACGCAGGCGGAAGAGCGCGCCGCGGCGCTGCGGTCGCTGCGCAGCGACCGGGAGTTTTCGCAGCTCCTCTTCGTGATCGAAAAGTATCGCGGGGAGAAGTTCACCCCGACTCATCTGGAGACCGTCGCATACTGGTACAGCACGCTGGGCATGCCCGCGGAACTGATCGAGAACATCGTGGAGAGCTGCGCCGAGGCCGGCCACACCTCGATGGCCTACATCGGGAAGGTCGTCACGGACAGCCACGCGGCGGGAGTGCGCACCGTGGAGCAGTGGAAAGAGCGGAACCGGATGTTCCGGAAGGATTTTTACGAGATCCTCAGGGCGTTCGGGATCCGCGACCGCAGCCCGGTCCCGGCCGAGACGAAGACTATGGAGGTCTGGATCTCGGAGTACGGTTTCTCCATGGACATCATCAAAGAAGCCTGCAGCCGCTCCCTGAATAAAGGAAATCCCATGAAGTACGCCGACAGCATCCTGAAGGGATGGCACGAGGCGGACGTGCGGACCGTCGGAGACATCGCCGCGCTGGACGAAAAGCACCGCACCGCGGAGAATGCGGGCGATGCGGCGCAGTCAGCGGCCCGCATGCCGGGCGGATACCGGACGGAGAGCCGCGGCGGGTTCGCGGACATTCCCCGGCGCGAGGCGCCGGAGGCCGGCGCGCTCCGGGACGAGCTGCGCGGCCGGAACGGAAATCTGGTGTAAGACATGCCGGTAAAAGACAGGCAGTATGCCGAGATCATGAGAATATACGACGAACGGCTCCGCGAGGACCGTCTGGACACGGAGCGCCGGCAGGCGAAGGTCGCCGCTGCGCTGCCCCGGATCGGCGAGATCGACGATGAGATCCGGGAACTGTCCGTCGAGCGGGCCGGACGGCTTCTGGCCGGCGACGCCGACGCTGCGGCGGGTCTGGCCGGGCGGGCGGAGGACCTGCTGGCCGAGCGCCGCACGCTGCTTCTGTCCGCGGGCTTCGCCGAGGACGAGACCGAGATGCGCTACAGGTGCCCGCATTGCCGGGACACCGGCTACGTCGACGGGGCGCCCTGTGACTGCCTGAAGCGCGAACTCGCGAAGGCCTACGTCGAAAACTCGCACCTGCGCGGGATCTTCGACGAGGAGAACTTCGGGACCTTCACCGACCGCTGGTACACGGACGAACCGCTCGAGAACGGCCGGACCGTGAAAGAGCACATGACGGCGGTGCGCGATCACTGCGCCGCCTACGCGCGGAACTTCTCGTCCGCTTCGCCGAACCTGCTGTTTCTGGGCAAGGCCGGCACCGGAAAGACGTTTTTCGCGCGCTGCATCTCCGCGGAGCTTCTGGCCCGCGGGATCGAGGTCGTCTACATGACCGCCTCGGGGCTGGCGGAACTGCTGAAGGCGGGACTGTTCTACGACCGTCCCGCGTCCGTCGACGAGGAGATCGCCGCGGTGAAGGACTGCGAGCTGCTCGTGATCGACGACCTGGGCACCGAGTGCCCCACGCGCCGCAGCGCCTCGCAGCTGTTTTCCTGCCTGGAGGACCGCGCGCTGCGCGGAGTCCCCACGCTCATTACCACGAACCTGGCGCCCGAACAGATCCGGGAGATCTACAGCGAACGCGTGTTTTCGCGGATGTTCGGCGAATGGAACATCGTATACATGTACGGTGACGATATCAGAAGAAAAAAGTGACCTGTGATCCGTTCGAGGAAAAGGAGAGACCCATGTCCGCATCGAAGAGCCTGTATGAGCACGACGGAATCCCTGTGGGACCGCTGAAGATCATTGCCGTGGACGGCTGCCAGCCGCTCTGCGAGACGATCGACCGCTACATCGTCGACTGGCGCCGCGCCCGCAGGGACGAGCGCCATGACACCGCGCACTTTGCGGAGTATTACCTGGACAGCTATCTGGTGGAAGCGAAGGAACCGCGTTTCGGTTCGGGCGAGGCGAAAGGCGAGCTGAACGCTTCGGTCCGCGGCGACGACATCTTTATCGTGGTGGACGTCTGCAACTACAGCGTGACCTATAAGATGAACGGCATGCAGAACCGCCTTTCCCCCGACGACCACTTCCAGAACCTGAAGCGCGTCATCGCGGCGGTCGGAGGCAAGGCCCGCCGGATCAATGTCATCATGCCCTTCCTCTATGAAAGCCGCCAGCACCTGAGAAGCGGCCGCGAGTCTCTGGACTGCGCGCTCGCGCTGCAGGAGCTCGCCGACATGGGCGTTGAGAACATCATCACGTTCGACGCGCACGACCCCCGGGTCCAGAACGCGATCCCGCTGCTGGGCTTCGAGAGCGTGATGCCGGCCTACCAGTTCATCAAGGCGCTCGTCGAGAACGAGAAGGACCTGCATTTCGATAAGGATCACATGATGATGATCAGCCCCGACGAGGGCGCGATGCGCAGAGTCGTTTATTTCGCTTCGATCCTCGGGCTGAACGCGGGCATGTTTTATAAGCGCCGCGACTACACCCGGATCGAGGACGGGCGGAACCCCATCATTGCCCACGAGTTTCTCGGACAGGATCTGGAGGGCATGGACGCGGTCCTCGTCGACGACATGATCTCGTCGGGCGACAGCGTGCTCGAGGTGGCCCGCGAACTGAAGGCGCGCAAGTGCGGCAGGCTCTTCGTCTTCGCGACCTTCGGCCTGTTCACGAACGGCCTGGAGAAGTTCGACCGCGCATGCGAGGAAGGTCTGATCGACCGGATCTATACGACGAACCTGATCTATCAGATGCCCGAACTCGCGAACCGCGGCTGGTACGTCAGCGTGGATATGAGCCGCTACATCGCGCTGCTGATCGACACGCTGAATCATAACGACAGCATCAGCGGACTGCTGGATCCCTCGGAGAGGATCCATGAGCTGATCGGAAAATGATCCGGTCCGCGGCCGGAAAGGCCCGGAGCGAAAGTATTGCGAAAGATTCGCATAATGTGGTATAATGCGTGTCCGCGCCGTATTATCAGGCGGCGCGTTCACTCGGAAGTTAATTAAAGGAGGAACCCAGAAGGTGAGTGTAAAGGTAGAGAATCTTGAAAAGAACATGGCGAAGATCACGGCGGAGATCCCGGCCGATAAGCTGGAGAAGGCGGTCCAGGCCTCTTACGTGAGGAATAAGAACCGTTTCAACATCCCCGGTTTCCGCAGAGGAAAAGCGCCCCGGAAGATCATCGAGAAGATGTACGGCGCGACCATTTTCTACGAAGAAGCCATCGAAGAGGTCCTTCCCGAGTGCTACGAAGAGGCTGCGAAGGAGAGCGGCCTGGATATCGTATCCGATCCGAAGTACTCGCTCGAGAGCATGGAGCCGGGCCAGCCGGTCGTCTACAGCGTCGAAGTGGCGACCCGTCCCGAGGTGGAGCTCGGCGCGTATAAGGGCATCGAGCTGACGAAGCACACGGTCCGTATTAAGAAGGAAGATATCCAGCACGAGATCGAGCAGGAGCGTGCGAAGAACGTGGCGCAGGTCACCGTGGACCGCGAGGCGAAGCCGACCGACATCACCGTGATCGACTACGAGGGATTCGTGGACGGCGAGGCGTTCCGCGGCGGTAAGGGCGAGAACCACCCGCTGACGATCGGTTCGGGCCAGTTCATCCCCGGTTTCGAGGATCAGGTCATCGGTCATAAGGCCGGCGACGAGTTCGACGTGAACGTGACCTTCCCGGAGGATTATCACGCGAAGGAGCTGGCGGGTAAGGAAGCGGTCTTTAAGGTCGCCGTGAAGGAAGTGAAGGAGAACCAGCTTCCGGAGATCGACGACGAGTTCGCGAGCGAAGTCTCCGAGTTCGACACCCTGAAGGAGTGGGAGGCCGACATTAAGAAGAACCTCACCATCCAGAAGAAGGCGGAGTTCCGTCAGGAGCAGGAGGAAGAGGCCTGCGCGATCCTGGTGGAGAACGCGAAGTTCGAGCTTCCGGACGCCATGGTGGAGACCTACGCGCGCCAGCTGATGAACCAGCAGGCGGAGCGCATGCAGCAGAGCGGTTTCTCGATGCAGCAGTATCTGCAGCTGATGAACATGACCGTGGATGACATGCTCGAGAGCATGAAGCAGACCGCGGAGAAGCAGCTCAGCGCCAGACTGGTGCTGTGCGCCATCGCGAAGGCCGAAGGCATCGAGCCCACCGACGAGGACTTCGATAAGGAGATCGAGGAGATGTCGAAGGCCTACGACATGGAGATCGAGAAGCTGAAGACGCTGATGGGCGAGACCGGCGTGGCCGAGATGAGAAGAGACATGTCCGTCCAGAACGCTCTGAACTTCGTCATCGATAACGCGAAGGAAGTCGCGAAGAAGGAAGAGAAGAAGGACGAGGCTGAGGCGGAGGAGAAGCCGGCGAAGAAGGCCGCGAAGAAGCCCGCCGCGAAGAAGAGCACGAAGAAGGCGGCTGACGAGGCTGAGGCGGAAGCACCCGCCGAGAAGCCGGCGAAGAAGCCCGCCGCGAAGAAGACTGCCGCTAAGAAGACGACGAAGAAAGCTGCCGAAGAGGAGGCCTGAGACGCCTGAATCCATCCTGCGGCGGCAGTATGCTGAAGGAGGGAGCATTGTTATGAGTTTAGTACCTTATGTCGTGGAGCAGACCGCTGCCGGCGAGCGCTCTTATGACATTTATTCGAGACTGTTAAAGGACCGCATCATCTTCCTGGGCGAAGAGGTGAACGACGTGACCGCGAGCCTGGTCGTGGCGCAGCTCCTGTTTCTGGAGTCCGAGGACCCGAACAAGGACATCATGCTCTACATTAACAGCCCGGGCGGATCCGTGAGCGCCGGCCTGGCGATCTATGACACGATGCAGTATATCAGCTGCGACGTGTCGACGATCTGCATCGGCATGGCCGCCAGCATGGGCGCGTTCCTGCTGTCGGGCGGCACGAAGGGTAAGCGCTACGCGCTTCCGAACTCCGAGATCATGATCCATCAGCCCATGGGCGGAACGCAGGGTCAGGCGGCGGACATTAAGATCGCGGCGGACCACATCCTGAAGACCCGCCAGAAGCTGAATGAGATCATCGCCGCGAACTGCGGCCAGCCGCTCGAAGTCGTCGAGCGCGACACCGACCGCGATAACTGGATGACCGCAGAGCAGGCGAAGGAGTACGGCCTGATCGACACGGTCATCACCAGCCGGAAGCCGGCGGGAGAGGATGCCTGATGGCTATGAGAAACGAAGGATTTTGCCGCTGCTCGTTCTGCGGAAAGTCCCAGGATCAGGTCCGGAAGCTCATCGCGGGTCCCAGCGGGATCTTCATCTGCGACGAGTGCGTGGAGCTGTGTGCCGAGATCATCGAGGAGGAGGCGGATAACTACGACGCCCAGTTCCTCGAAGGGATCCGCCTGCAGAAGCCGAAGGAGATAAAAGCCTATCTGGACCAGTACGTCGTGGGACAGGAGGAGGCGAAGAAGATCCTCTCGGTGGCGGTGTATAACCACTATAAGAGGATCACGGCTCCGCAGGACGACGACGTTGAGATCCAGAAAAGCAATGTTCTGATGTTCGGTCCCACCGGCTGCGGAAAGACCTTCCTGGTCCAGACGCTGGCGCGCTGCCTGAACGTGCCTTTCGCGATCGCGGACGCGACCGCGCTGACCGAGGCGGGCTATGTGGGCGATGACGTCGAGAACATCCTGCTGAAGCTGATCGTGGCTGCGGACGGGGACGTGTCCCGCGCGGAGTACGGCATCATCTACGTCGACGAGATCGATAAGATCACGAAGAAGGGCGAGAACATGTCCATCACCCGCGACGTGTCGGGCGAGGGCGTGCAGCAGGCGCTGCTGAAGATCATCGAGGGCACCGAAGCGAACGTCCCGATGACCGGCGGCCGGAAGCATCCGCAGCAGGAGATGTACCACATCGACACGACGAACATTCTGTTCATCGTGGGCGGCGCGTTTATCGGTCTGGATAAGATCGTCGACCGCCGTCTGGGTGCGGGTTCCATCGGTTTTAATGCCGAGATCACCGCGAAGCGCGATGAGGACGATCTCGAAGCCCTGCTCGCGCAGGTCGAGCCGCAGGATCTGATCAAGTACGGTCTGATTCCCGAGTTCGTCGGCCGCGTTCCGATCACGGTCTCGCTGCATAAGCTGACCGAGGACGCGCTGGTCGAGATCCTGACCGGACCGAAGAACGCGATCCTGAAGCAGTATCAGAAGCTGTTCGAGATGGACGGCATCGATCTGGTGGTCGAGGACGACGCCGCGCGTGCCATCGCGCGGAAAGCGCAGGCGATCGGGACCGGCGCGCGCGGACTGAAGTCCATCATCGAGCGCGCGATCATCGATTCGATGTTCGAGCTGCCCTCGGACGAGAGCGTGGGACGGTGCATCGTCACCCGCGAGGTCATTGAAGACGGCGCGAAGCCCACGATCGTTACCAGAACACACGAAGTCCCGCTGATCACGCTGGAGCCCGAACCGCGGGCCGAACTTCCCGAGGACGAGCATCCCGAGGGATCCGGCGAGATCGCCTGAGAACCTGTGTCGGAGGACACAGACAGACCGGGGTGAATCCATGATCATCAGATCCGCGGAACTGGAGACTATCTGCGGCCCGACGAGCGCCCTTCCGGTGCACGACCTGCCCGAATTTGCGTTCGTCGGCCGCTCGAATGTAGGAAAATCTTCTTTGATAAATGCGCTCATGCAGCGCAAATCTCTCGCCCGCACATCTTCCCAGCCGGGCAAGACCCGTACGATCAACTTCTATAACATTAATCACGAGTTCTATTACACGGACCTTCCCGGTTACGGCTTTGCGAAGGTCTCGGATAAAGAGAAGGCGGCCTGGGGCCGCATGATCGAGCGTTATCTGCGCGACTCCGCGCAGCTGAAGACGCTGTTCATTCTGGCGGACATCCGCCACGAACCCACCGGAAACGACCGCGCGATGCTGGAAACGGCGCGCGGATTCGGGCTGGAGACGGCAGTCATTGCCACGAAGGCCGACAAGATCAAAAAAAGCCAGATTCAGAAACAGATCAAAGTGATCCGGACCGGACTGAAACTCGGCTCCGAGACGCCGGTGCTGCCGTTTTCGGCGCTCGACTTCTCCGGCCGGGAGGCCATCTGGGAGTACATCGAAAGCAGGCTTCGGACACCCGTCTCACAGGAGATTGCTCATGGTACTGGAACCACTGACACTCTATAAGCTCATGATCCTTTATCTGCTGAAGCAGGTAAAGTTCCCTATGACGAACGCGCAGATCGCCGATTTCTTCCTCAGCAGAGAATACACCACTTATTACACGCTGCAGCAGGCGTTCACCGAGATGCTCGAAGCGCATCTGATCACCGTCGAGGAGATCCATCACAGCTCCCGTTACGAACTGACGCGGGAGGGCGAGGAGACCCTCGGGTTTTTCGGCGACCGCATCTCGCCGCAGATCGTCGAGGACATGGACGCGTATCTGAAGGAGAACCGCGTCCGTCTCCGCGACCGCGCCGGCGTGACCGCGGATTACAGCCGCCTGAACAGCAGGGATTATACGGTCCGCTGCGAGGTCCGCGAGGGAAAGGACATCGTCTTCGCGCTCGACCTTGTCGTGCCGACCGAGGAGCAGGCAGAGATCATCTGCCGGAACTGGCATGAACAGAACCAGAAGATCTACAGTTACGCTATGAAGGAGCTTTTAAAGTGAGAGAAAAGTTGGAGACATTGCCCCTGACTGAGCTGAAGGCCCTGGCGAAACAGCTGAACATTAAGCGAACGACCGGCATCCGCAAGGCGGACCTGATCGAGAGCATCCTGCGCGCGTCGGAAGAGCAGGAAAAGGCGGCCGCTTCGGCCCCTGCCGGCCCCGCTGCCGCAGAGCCCGCTCCCGAGGCGGCTCCGGAAGCTCCTGCCGCCGCAGACGAAGCGGAGACCGCCGGGCAGGACACCGCAGAGAAGGAGTCCGCCGGAGCGCCCGCGGAACCCCGCCGGCGCAGAAACGAGCGGCGCGGCGCCGGAAAACAGGAAGGCGGAGAGCGCCAGAACGGCCGCAGGAACGCGCGCGGAAACGACGCCCGCCGGAGCGCCCGCGGTGAGAACCGCGGAAATGAGAAACGCGGAAACGAAAACCGCGCGAATGAAAACCGCGGCGAAGCCCACCCGAACGACGACGCCGAGGCCGCACAGGAGAAGCGCCAGCCGAAGAACCCCGAGCAGGCGGTCCTGGACGCCGGTGAACCCGCCGAGGGCATCCTCGAGATCATGCCTGACGGCTACGGTTTCCTCCGCGGCGAGAACTTCCTGTCCGGTGAGGGCGACATCTACGTCTCGCAGACTCAGATCCGCCGCTTCGGCATGCGCACCGGCGACATGGTCTCCGGCATTAAGAAGCTCCGCGGCCGGAACGACAAGTTCGCCGCGCTCCTCTATGTTAATTCGATCAACGGCCACCCCGCCGACAGCGTGAAGGGCCGTCCCCACTTCGAGGATCTGACCCCGATCTTCCCCGATAAAAGGATCCACCTGGAGACTCCGGGCTGCGAGATGTCCATGCGCATCGTCGACCTGATGTCCCCGATCGGGAAGGGCCAGCGCGGCATGATCGTCTCGCCTCCGAAGGCGGGTAAGACGACGCTGCTGAAGCAGATCGCGAAAGCGGTTCAGCGCAATTATCCCGAGATGAACATGATCGTGCTCCTGATCGACGAGCGCCCCGAGGAAGTCACGGACTTTAAGGAGTCGATCCACGGCGAGCGCGTCCAGGTCATCTACTCGACCTTCGACGAGCTGCCCGAGCACCATAAGCGCGTGACCGAAATGGTCCTCGAGCGCGCGAAGCGCCTGGTCGAGACCGGCGAGGACGTCATCATCCTGCTCGATTCGATCACGCGGCTCTCCCGCGCGTATAACCTGACCGTGACCCCGAGCGGCCGCACGCTGTCCGGCGGTCTCGATCCCGCGGCGCTCTACATGCCGAAGAAGTTCTTCGGTGCGGCGAGAAACCTCCGCGAGGGAGGCAGCCTGACGATCCTGGCGACCGCGCTGGTCGACACCGGAAGCCGCCTCGACGAGATGGTCTTCGAAGAGTTCAAGGGCACCGGAAACATGGAACTCGCGCTCGACCGCCGGCTCTCCGAGCGGCGGATCTTCCCGGCCATCGACATCCTGAAGTCCGGCACGCGCCGCGACGACCTGCTGCTGTCGAAGCAGGAGCAGCACGCGATGGAGAAGCTGCGCCGCCTGACCGGCGGAATGAAGCAGGACGAGGCGACGGACCAGACCCTGAACTTCTTCATGCAGGCCCGGAGCAACGCCGAGGTGCTGGCGAGGCTGGAACGGGTGATGCTGTAGGGCCCGGGCGGGCAGAAAAAACTGCTTGCATGCGTTGGGGCGCCGTGCTATACTACCTTTCGCCTGTCGCTTCGGCAGGGATCTTAGAAAAAACAGGGCGGTCGGAATCGCCCGAACCAGAAAGAAAGAGGTCATACCATGAGAGCTGATATCCATCCTACTTATTATCAGGCGAAAGTCACCTGCAACTGCGGAAACGAGTTCACGACCGGATCCACGAAGCCCGAGATCCACGTCGAGATCTGCTCGAAGTGCCATCCGTTCTACACCGGCCAGCAGAAGGCGGCGGTCGCGCGCGGACGTATCGAGAAGTTCAACCGCAAGTACGGCATCAAGGCCGAGTAGTCTACCATACGATATGTACGGGAGCTTTTCGCGTCATGCGCGGAAAGCTCCTTTCTTCTACCATAAATTCGGTTTTTTATGGGCAATGCCGGCCCGTCCGCACAGACTGCGCATGACGCGCCCGCGGCGGAGGCATTGCCCCGATGAGGCATGAAAGCTATGAGAATGTCCGGTATCGGCGGCCAGGCGGTCCTCGAGGGGATCATGATGAAGAACGGAGACGACTACGCGCTCGCGGTGCGCCTCCCGGACGATCAGATCCATGTCGAAAAGGACGTCTACCGCTCCGTGGCGGGGGACAGCCCCGTAAAGAAAGCGCCGTTCATCCGCGGCGTCGTCGCGTTCATCGATTCGCTGGTCCTGGGGATCTCGACGCTGATGAGGTCGTCGACGTTCTTTATGGATGAGGAAGAGACGGACGGGGCGCCCGAAGCCGGCCCCGGGACGGCGGCCGCTTCCGATGCGGGCCGCGCCGGAGCGGAGGAGAGCGGCGCTGCGAAGCCTGCGAAAGAAGGCCTCTCGGGTTCGGATAAGGCGTTTATGTTCGGGACGCTGGCATTGTCCCTGGCGATCGCGGTCGCGCTGTTCGTCCTCCTGCCGCTGTTCGTCACGAACCTGTTCCGGCGCGTGACGGACTCGCCGGTGATCCTCGCGGTCATCGAGGGCGTCGTGAAAGTCGTGATCTTCCTGGGCTATCTGCTCGCGGTCTCGCGGATGAAGGACATCCGCCGGACGTTCATGTACCACGGCGCCGAGCATAAGTGCATCAACTGCGTCGAGACCGGCCACGAACTCACGGTCGACCACGTCCGCGCCGCGTCGCGCTTCCATAAGCGCTGCGGAACGAGCTTCCTGTTCTATGTGGTCATCATCAGCGTGATCATCGGCTTCTTTATCCAGAGCGGCAGCACCCCGCTGCGGCTCGTGATCCGGCTGGCCCTGATCCCGGTGATCGCGGGCATCTCCTACGAGTTCATCCGCCTGGCGGGCTCGAGCGACCACCCGGTCGTGAACGTGTTCGCGAAGCCCGGCCTGGCCATGCAGAAGATCACGACGGCCGAGCCGGACGACAGTATGATCGAGGTCGCGATCGCGGCGGTCGAGAAGGTGTTCGACTGGCGTGCGTTCCTCGCGGAAGACGGATCCGGCCCTGCCGGGACGGGGGAAGAGACATGACCTATCAGGAAGTATGGACGAACGGACTGAAGATGCTCCAGAACGCGGGCATCGAGGACGCCAGGGAGTGCACGGGCGTGCTGTTCGAGCGGGTGTACGGCATCGACGCCGCGCACTTCATCCTGCACCGCGACGAGCAGGCTCCCGCGGAGCTCCGCCACGAATTCCGCATGCTGATCGAGCGGCGCAGCCATCACGAGCCGCTCCAGTACATCATGGGCAGCTGCGGATTCATGAACTGGGATTTCTTCGTCGACCGCAGCGTGCTGATCCCGCGGCAGGATACGGAGACCCTCGTCGAGGAGTTCCTCGCGGACATCACCCGCGTGCGCCCGGAGAAGATCCTGCGCATCCTCGACCTCTGCACGGGTTCGGGCTGCGTGGGCATCAGCGTGAAAAAGTACCTGGACCAGCTGGGCTTCCCGTCGAAGATGACGCTGGCGGACATTTCCGTCGACGCGCTCACGGTCGCCCGGAAGAACGCGCGGGATAACGAGGCGATCGTCGACTTCGTGATCTCGGACATGTTCGAGAACCTCGAGGGGCAGCGGTACGACGCGATCCTCTGCAATCCCCCCTACATCCCCACCGAGACCTGCACGGGCCTGATGCCCGAGGTGAGCTGGTTCGAGCCGCGGCAGGCGCTCGACGGCGGCGCGGACGGGCTGGACTTTTACCGCCGGCTGGCGGCCGAAGCGAAGGACCACCTGCTGCCGGGACCGGGCCTGTACATGGAGATCGGCTACGACCAGGCGAAGAGCGCGGGCGTGCTGTTCCGCGACGCGGGATGGTCCCGGATCAGCCTGCGCCAGGATCTCTCGGGGAACGACCGCGTGCTGAAGGTCCGCCCGTAAGGAGCCGGCCTCAAAAAGGAGAGGACCATGTTTGATAAGCTGGAAGCCGCAGCCCGCCGCTACGACGAGCTGATGATGCGTCTTTCGGAGCCCGGCGCTTCGAACGACGCGAAGGCATATACGAAACTGATGAAGGAGCAGGGCGAACTCGCTCCGGTCGTGGAGACTTACGGCCGCTACCGGCAGGCGAAGCAGGATCTGACGGACGCGCAGACCATGCTCGCCGAGGAGAAGGACGAGGAGCTCCGTGATCTCGCGAAGGAGGAGGCGGCGGATGCGAAGGCGCGCATCGCCGACCTCGAGCAGGAGCTGAAGATTCTGCTTCTCCCGAAGGATCCGAACGATGAAAAGAACGTGATCGTCGAGATCCGCGCGGGCGCCGGCGGCGAAGAGGCTGCGCTGTTCGCGGCCGAGCTCTACCGCATGTATGTGATGTATGCGGAGAGCCGGCACTGGAAGGCGGAGCTGGTCAATGTCAATGAGACCGGCCTCGGCGGATTTAAGGAAGTCGTCTTTATGCTCAGCGGGAAGCAGGTCTACTCGCGCATGAAGTACGAAAGCGGCGTCCACCGCGTGCAGCGGGTGCCCGAGACCGAGTCCGGCGGCCGGATCCACACTTCGACCTGCTCGGTGGCGGTCATGCCCGAGGCGGAGGACGTCGAAGTCACGATCGACGAGAAGGACATCCGCATCGACGTGATGCGCGCGTCGGGCAACGGCGGCCAGTGCGTAAACACGACCGACTCGGCGGTGCGGCTGACGCATTATCCGACGGGCATCGTGATCTATTCGCAGACCGAAAAGTCGCAGCTGCAGAATAAAGAGAAGGCGTTTAAGCTCCTGCGCTCGAAGCTCTACGACCTCGAGCTCGCGAAGAAGCAGGCGGCTGAGGCGGCGGAACGAAAGAGCCAGATCGGGACGGGCGACCGTTCGGAGAAGATCCGCACCTATAACTTCCCGCAGAGCCGGGTGACCGAGCATCGGATCAAACTGACGCTGTATAAGCTGGATGAGGTGCTGAACGGACGGCTGGACGAGATCACGGATGCGCTGATCGCGGCGGACCAGGCGGAGAAGCTGGCGGGGCTGGAGACGGCGTGACGCTGCGCGGCGGCAGGAGATTCGTCACGGCCTGAGGCGAGAAAAAGCTGCTCAGCGCTCCCTGAAGATCCAGGATCACACACATCGAAAAAGCGAAGGCGAATCGTTTGTATCCGCACAAACGATTCGCCCTCGCTTTTTCTGCGTGTATCGATCTGATCTTCGCGGCCGCGCTTCAGGGCTTTCTCCGTGACCGGCGTATCGCCCGATATGGACAGTTTCTGTATTTCTGCTATGATATAAGCTGTGTTATTGTGAGACGCCGGCATTGTCCGGCAGCCCCGAAAAGGAGATCACATTGGATAAGAACAGTAAGCTTTACACCCCCATTAAACTCGGAAAGTTCACGCTGAAGAACCGCGTGGAGATCGGTCCCCACGGATCCGCCCTGCATGAGCCCGGCGGGCGTGTCGGAGACAAGCTCCTCGCGTTCCTGCGGAACCAGGCGCGTTCCGGCGCCGGCATCGTCACGATCGGCTCCGGAAACATTAACCGCGAGGCGCAGGCTTTCGCGGTCGCGCATCCTGCGAACCCGTTCCTGGTGCCGAACTACCGGATCGTCTCCGAGATGATGCACCAGTATGACACGAAGATCAGCATGCAGCTGTTCCCCGGTCACGAGATGCTCACGCCTTCGGACATCGTGGTCCGCGAGGCGACTCACGAGAGCATCCGCGACCTCTGCAGCCAGTATGCGGACGCGGCGTTTAACATGATGAATGCCGGCTTCGATTTCATTCTGATCCACGGCGCTCACGGAAACGGCCCGAGCATGTTCTTCAGCCCGGAGTTTAACCACCGCACCGACGAGTACGGCGGCAGCCTGGAGAACCGCGCGCGCTTCGGCATCGAGGTGCTCGAGGCGATCCGCGCGAAGTGCGGCGACGGCATCGGCATCGAGTACCGCATCAGCGCGGAGGAGATGACCGAGAAGGGCGCGACGCTCGAGGAGACGCTCGAGTACGCGAAGCTGATCCAGGATTATGTGGACGTGTTCCACGTCTCGCGCGGCCTGCTCGAGGAGACTTCGCATTATCCGTACGTGTTTGCGCCGGTGTATTTCCCGCGCGGCATGCACGTGCCTTACGCGAAAAAG
>JAEEGL012621094.1_pt1 | contig 22967 bp, 26 predicted proteins | sample 9134231 | NCBI WGS metagenome assembly JAEEGL01 (sample SAMN16246548, study PRJNA631951) | gut metagenome | biome: gut microbiome; feature: rumen; material: fiber-attached | host: Bos | place: Iran: Karaj | collected 2018-10 | reverse complement strand
CCCTTTTTTTAATTGCTTTTTCAATTTCTTCCTTTGTTCTGTTCTTATGTGTTTTTCTGATAAGTTCTGCTCGTTCTTTACTATGTAAAGAACATCGAGTTGAACAATATTTACTGTATCCATAAGCAAACGATACATATTTTGTAATTTTACCGCAATTCAAACAACACGGCAATGCCGTTATGTCATATAAGTAATTATATAGTTTCTGCTTAAATGGAATATCAAAATCATAATGCTTGTCGTGAAAATTTAAAATGTTTTCATAATGTGTCTTAAATATTTTCTTGAAATACGATTCTATAAAATATGAATTTGAATGTTTCTCTCTTGTTGTTAAAAATATAAACAAATCATTTTTGGTTAGCACTTCATTTATTTCCATAGATAATATTTTGTGTATTGTCTATATATTTATATAAAGATGCTTTATGACATAATAATGGTGGACTTGTAATCAAACACAAACCCACCATTATATTAAATGTCAATACCATTTGCTTATTTTCTTCCGAATTTCAGTTTATCGTTCTTCTTGTCATACTCAACCTGAATGGTTTTGCTGTCACCGACCTCCTCGTTGATGATGAGTTCGGTCACCTCATCAACGATGTCCTGTTGGATGAATCGGATGAGCGGTCTTGCTCCGAGTTTTTCGGTTTCGGATTTCTTCACAATCCATTGTTTCACATCCTCTGATATATCAAGGATATATCCGAGTTCGGAAACCGAATCGGCAACCTCTTTAATTTCGTTATCAAAGATAAGTGAAAGGTTGTCTGCGGTAAGGTCGTTGAAATGGCATACCCCATCAATACGGTTAAGGAATTCGGGTGAGAACAGTTTTTTCATGGACTTGTTGATGATGTCCTTTCGGTTGTCGCTGTCCTTCTTGTCCTTCACATCCTTGTTGGCGGAGAACCCCACAACATTAGAAGCGTTCTGTGCTTCCTTTACTCCAATGTTGCTTGTCATAATGACAATGTTGTTGGTTGCTGAAATCTTGTTGCCGTTGGCATCCGTGATTCTGCCCTCATCCATCAGTTGCAGGATGGTGTTGTATATTGTCGGGTGTGCTTTCTCAATCTCATCAAACAGGATTACGGAATAGGGGTTGTTCTTGATTGCGTTGCAGAGGACACCTCCTTCGCCATAACCAACGTAACCTGGAGGCGCACCAATCAGTTTGTTGACTGAAATCTCATCCGTGTATTCGCTCATATCAAGTCGGGTCATGGATTCTTCCGAACCGAACATGTATTCTGAAATCTTTTTTGCGAGGAATGTTTTGCCAACACCTGTTGAACCAAGGAAGAGGAAGTTGCCGATGGTATGGTTTTTCTTTCTTAAACCGAGTCGGTTTCTTTTGATGGTCTTGCAGACTTTCGTGATGGTTTCATCCTGACCGATAACCTTTGCCTCAATGGTAGTTTCCATATTCTTGAGTTTTGAGGTGTCGTTCTCCGTGAGTTTTGCAACGGGGACACCTGCAAGGTCTGAAATGACCGTATATACATCGTTATCGGTAATGGCGAGGTCGCCTTGTGTGATGTAAACAGGGTTGTCACGAATAAGGGTTTCTGTTTCAACAAGTTCGTTGTACTTGCCGATAATGTCCTTGATGCTTCCGCTATTCGTATTAAGTGATTTCGCCATTTCGTTAAGTGTTTCACGAAGTCCAACTGCGCTTTCAATTTTCTGTGAAACATCATTACCCGGCATTCTCATATCATTGACATGTTTTGCCGCAACGTACTCAAATACGTTCATTGCCTTTTTCGGCATAAGAAATTCGTTCTTGATGTACTTGTCCGAAAGTGTTACAATTCTATCGGCAATATCCTTGCTTATGGTCACGTTGAATTTTTTGCAAATCTCATCCGTCTTGTAATTAAGGATTTCCTTTGCCTCGTCAATGCTTGCCTCCTTGATGCGAATTTCGGTGAAGTGTCTGAAGAGGTCGTATTCGCCTTCAAGTTGCTTTCTGTCGGTCATGTTGCAGCAGCAAATTACATGTATGCCCGAAAGTTTAATTGCGTTCTCAAGGTACATTGCGGACATAATGTTAATGTTGTTCCTGGAGATGAAGGTGCTGATGTTGTCAATGAACAGGAACATTTGTTTGTCCTTTGACGTGTTGTTGTAGATGGATGAGAACATCCGCATGATTCTGTCCTCATATTCGGCAAGTGATTTTATTTGCGAGGATAGTGCGAACATATCCATCTCGTAAATTTCACCCCCGTAGAATGAACTTGGACATTTGTAGTTTGACATAAGGTATTGGAAGTGTTTGACGAGTGCGGTTTTTCCAACACCCTTTCCTCCCGTAATGAAAACTCCGTGATTGTTGATTGCAAGGGAATCGAACATTCGTCTTGCATAGTCATCCATTCCAACTGCTTTTTCGGGAATAATTTTTGTGCAGAATTCCGCTTTGATGCTTTCCGTTTTACTATTATCATTTTTGTTGTTTGTGTAAACGGGGATTCTTTCTTCTTGTGGTAACATCATAAATGTGCGTTTTAGGTTTTGAAAATCGTTCTTTATTGAATATAATAAAAAATTTCAAAAAAACTACTTTTCATCATCATTTTCTGTTTTTTTATTTTTGGTTTCCGCATTACGTGACTCATCCTTCTTCTTTTGTGCCGCCTCCCACATTTCACGAAGCACCCTTATTTTTTCCTTTTTGTCGGTTCGCTCATTGACATTTGCGGTTGTACCAGCACTTTTCGGTGCATTGCCCGTGTTGATGGACATAATGTTTTTAACCTCTAATGATTTTCTGCAGTTGCAACCCATGATTGTGTATGTTTATAAATACAAAGTAATCTATTTATAATTATAGCATATGAGTATTCCAATTAAAGATGTAAGTGCAGGTGATACCATGTCATCCATGATTGACAAAATCAACTATAATTTTGATTTGCTTTCTTTGAAGGGTGGTGGTCCTGCGGGCATTCAGGGCATTCAGGGAATAAAGGGACCGCTTGGTCTGCAAGGTGCTGATGGGCAGCAGGGTGCGAGCGGTTCAAGAATATATAATGTCCCTGCAGAAAATCCCGAAAACTATCATGAGGGTGATATGACATTATATGGCAGCGCATTCTACCTGCTCGAAATCATTAATGGACAGAACGAATGGGTTCCCGTACTTGATATCGCTTCACAGATTGAGATACCATTCATTGGAAGCGGTTATAATACGGTCAACCCGAAGATAAGCACTGATACCAATTACGATTATTCGTTGGATACCTTCGTGCTTGGAATAAACCAAAACAACCCATACAACTATACAATCGCACAGAATATCGAAAGCGTGTTTGTCATTTCTGGCGAGAACTTTGGTGTTACGAACAAGAAATATCATATATCACTTGTTGGTTCGGAGAACACAAGTTATGTGATTCCCGATGGGTGCATTTACATAGATTATGAAAACGGAAACTCCATTCCAATAATGAAACTTGAACGGGGGGGCAATGGAAGCGTAAGACTTGTTGGAAACGGGAAATACATAGATGTTGGTGATGAAATAAAATTAAGCAACAGGGAAACCACACTGATTGGCAATGATACTGCGGTTGTAACAACGAATAGTGACGGGAACATAATGAGCGGTATCAATTGGATTGTGTCAAGTTCCTCAAACAAAGCACTATATCCGTTATCAACATACAATCTCGGTCAGGACGCAAACCGCATAGGAGATATATATGTAAAACAGGGATGTCAGATAAACATACTTGATGCGAACTACAACACAAACGACAGTTTCTTCAAGGTGGCATACAAAAATGGTGCAAACAATAAAAACATTTGCACAATGTCGTCTTATGGTGTGTCATTCGGAATGGATAATGCCGTACCATCAAAACTTTATGATAATGGAACGCACTTCGGAATAAGGGTTGGCAACACATCAAGACCAAGCGGCGCATTGGTGAAAGCACCATATATTGGAATAGTCACGAACAGCACTGCAAATGGTTTGGTTGTTGGTGAGTCATCAACGGTGAATTTATCAGCAGTTTCTCATAATGTAAACAACAATACACCATACACCTATACTTTATCAGGAAGCATCACGGATGATTCATATATAAAGAAACATTACGCACCTTTAATTACGACATTCGTTGATACAGGCATGGCATATTCTTCAAAAAAAGCGGGAAACACTCTTTGGATAAGCGGTGCGGATTCAGACGTTATTTCTCCGTCAGAGGGAAAGGATGTTGTCATTTCAGGTGGAAACACATTCGGTTCAGCGATGCAGCACGTTGGTGGAACGGTTTTCATTTCAGGTGGAAACTCAATCACAAGAACTCCTACGAATTCACTTACACAACAAATAAATGTGATGGGGGATTTGAGAAGAATGGGAAATGTTATAATTGGCATAAACCCATTCAATCATAAAAAACTGTTTGATAGCAACACATATTCTGCGGATGTCGAATACGAAAAACTGTCAGGAACAAACCCAGATGATGTCAAATTTTTTGACATCAACAACATAGCAATGCATGCCAATAGGATTGTAATTGACTCCAACGCAAACTACAGAAAGGGGTGTCTCAATAGCAAATATGGAAAGCAAACTTCATCAACCGTTGCAACAACACACGAGTTTAATGGTCCATATGTAAAAGACCCCAAAATATCAACCGTTCAAATTTCGGGTATAAACCTGCTTAAGACATCAAAACCCGTCATACTCCAACCAAGTGAATGCTGCGAGCATCAGTTGCTTTCTGGAGTTATGTCACAGGTGTTCAGAATAACGTGTGGAAAACATAATGATTGGCATGTATCAGAAGGAACTTTGACAAATGACACATACTTGAAACCCGATTCAGTTTACCTTGTTGTAGACCAAATATGGCAGAAAGTTGGAAATGTTGTAAATGTCAATTTGCACGCAGAATGGTTGGCAAGTGATGGAACCCATATAGGCAATGATGATAAACACCAAAAAAGCACAACCAAATATGACGGACTCTATCACATAAGCGACTATATGTTCGGTTATAGCAATCCATTTAAAAGATCTAATATTTCTAATACAGATAATATAGATAGTTATTTTTATGGTCCTGAATCACATTTGGGGAATCCTGATTTATCAAGATGGTGGAATATTGAATATGTCACACAAGGTCAAAGTTTAGATAACACAACCATTCGCTGTACTGCAAAAAACCGTGCGCTTTCCACAATAGTTTCAGGACAAACAATTTTTGAAACAAATGTATATAATAATGATAATAATAGCAATACAAGCATATTAAGCAATCTTTATTGTAATATGTTTAAAGGATATCATAACAATGAGCATTTTGGTTTTAGAAACACAAACAATCTTTCAAACCAGCCAATATGTATGTTTGCAATACCCTTTTCAATAGAAAATTGTTATGTATCATCAATATATGGAAATGGAAATGTCGGAACGGAAAATATAAATGGTTATAAAGCACGAGATGTCCAATACAACGAAAAAGACATCATCAATCTTGAACCTTCAAATGCGTTTGCTGAAAGCGGAAACATAATTGTTGGAGATGGTTGTCTTGTCAGTAATACATTAAACTCCGTATATGGAAAATTCGGAAGTTATGATTTTACGGGTTCAACACTAACAAACTTAAATTCGTTTACTGGTATGAATGGGGTTTATCATGGCAGCAATGGAGAGGTCGGTGACCCATACCCAAATGAAACATCTTATACGAGATACCCATATACAAAAACACATATGAAAGATGATGCCCGTATGAATATGCCACAATATGATACCGTATGGGATGAATACAAATTCATCAAACCCATCCCATTAGATGATGATGGATATGATAGATACACATATTTCTTCCCACAAAAACTTACAGGAATGGGTAATGCATCTTATTTTTACAATAGTTTTGTACCAAGCATATCACCAGAACGTTTTGTATTCACCACACACGAATGTTACAGACCAATTATAGGTTTATTCACAACAATGAACATAAACTATAGTTATGTAATTCTTCCCAAAATGGGAGATGGGTTTGATGGAATGGCATATCATAATGAAACTATAACAAGTGCGGATGATAACCCTTATGATAATGATAATATAGATGTTGCCCCTTAACATAAATGAAATTGACAGATAATGTATAAACCAAACTTAAACATAAAATAAATGACGCAAAACGAAATAAACGAACTTCGGGAAATTGTAAAACGTTATTCCGAAATAGACAACGAACTGAACTCAATACAGGAAAAAATGAAAGAGTTCAAGGTACGACACGACACTTTGTCCGAAGAACTTTCCAAACTTGCGGAACGTGAAAAATCGTTCATTGATGAAATAAAAAAGAACTATGGGAAAGTTGACCTCAACGAATTCCTGAAATATATTATTGATGACAAAAATGAAAGCAACTGAAACAATTAAAAACATATTCAAGTTCATAAACGATAACACCAAATGGATTCTTCTATTCGCTTGTGTGGTTCTTGCATTCATAATGTTCAAGCAATGCAAGTCAATCCAAGAATATGAAAGCGAAAAAACAAGACTTGAAAACAATCTACTTGCAGCAAACGACACACTTAAAAATTATAGGGATAATGGATGGACAATCGCAACCATGCGCGCCTTGCAGTTGAGGGCGGATGAACTTGCCGACAGTCTCAAACTTGAAAGAGGCAAAGCACCCATCACAATCATCAAATATGTGACCGCAGTGAATGATACCTTCACAGCACCAACCATTGTGATACACGATACAACCTACCTGAACGAGTTTCCGTGGTCGGATAAAGGCATTATTGTATCAAACGAAAAAAGCGTATTCGGCAAATCTTGGCGGGAAACAAAAATAACCACACCATACTATGTGGATTGCGAAAGCGGTTTGCTCAACGCTGATGGGGAAAGTGAGGTTATACTCAATCAGAACATTTGGGTTGAAAGCAACCTTTACAGGGACAAGAAGGGTTACACCTACCTGCAACTCAAAACAGACTATCCCGCCTGCACATTCAATTCGGGAACCGCAATACTCGTATCGGATGACAAATACGAATACAAGAACAGAAAACAGTTCGGTCTTGGACTTGGTTTGCAGATTGGTTATGGTGGGACTTTGGTGGACTCAAAAGTCAGGATGTCCCCATATATTGGACTTGGATTAAGTCTGAACTGGAATCCAAGATTCCTGCAATTCTAATCCATCCAATTTATAAATATAGAAAATAACACAGCAATGCACATATACAATTTTGATGATTTCGTCAATGAGGTTTTTGAACAACAGAACATTATCTCATATGAACCTTTGAACGAGAAGTTCCTTTTCAAAAGATATACGGGAAACCTCGTCTCAAAGATGCTTGGTGGAACGGAGAAAACGGGTGCTGCGGTATTCAGGACTATAAACAACAATGTTGACTCCATTGAAAAAACCATTGACGAATGGAACAAAAAACATAACACAACGGTCGGAAAAAAGACCGTGCTTGAGTTCAAAGTTGATAGGGCGAAACTTGACCTCAAGCATCTTATTGTGATGTCATCGCTTACATCAGCAGGATTCGTATCGGATGTAATTGTAGGCAACATTTTAAATTATAAAATTCTTATCCGCCCAATAAGAAATGCAAAAATAATTTCGCTTGCATACAAGTATTATCTTGCTATGATTCGCCACACTTTGCGAACCGCACTTATCACACTCAATCTGGCATCCGACCTGTTCTTCGCACAATTGAGCGCAAACCTTTCAGGTCATAAAAAGACAATGAGGGATTTTGCAGCAAACCTCCGCGCACAAATCACAAGGGAAACAATTGATATGCTTGGCGGTGAAACAATGACTGATGAAAAAGGAAACAAGTTCTCCCTTAAATCAATGCTTGGCGATGAGCAAATGAAACGCATTGCATCTTGGATGAAAACTTATAAGACCACAATGGACCATCAGGTCAGTTGGGACTCAAAAATGGGTTACAACCAAAACATCTATCAAGAAACGGGAAGGAATCTTGAGCAACTCATAAAGGGCAATCAGGATAAGGAACTTCAGTCCATTGCGGAACAGTTCAACACAATATCACAGGTTGCAAAACAGGAGGCAAAGGAGATGGTTTCAAATTATGCACAAATGGTCAAGCACTCTGCGGAAAGCAGGGCAATGGAGGTGTGCATAAAGATAAACATGAACATGCTTGATATCCTTGAGATGTTCAGCATAAGGAACATTGATGGTTACACCGAAGCATTTGAGGAAATGTCGGAATTGGAGAAAAAGGAAGATAATTATGCGGATGACATAAACTATCTCAAAAACATAAACCAAACACAGCAAGAGGGTTTCAAAAAAGAATTGGAAAGAATGCAAAAAGAATACGAAAAACAACTTTCCGATAAAGATAAGGAAACCATCTTGAGAAAATGGGAGGAGAAAGGCATCAAGGATTTATGTCCTGCGGAAGGTGCAAACTCATTCAGGAACATTGCATATGGAAACGCAAACATAAAACAAATTCTTCAGAACAACGGTTTCAATGATACCCAAATATTTAATATCACCAATGGAAGCGATAAGGTATCAAACTATAGGAAAATATATACGGATGTTGCGAAAAAATATGCACAACAATACCCAAAGAATGATTTTGGCATAAAATTCAGCAGCAAAAAAATATCACCCGATGATTCAAACACCATTTACAAATGGGTGAGAATCGATTCAGTTGAGGATAGGGTTTTCATGGATTTCATGAAAAACATAACATCGGAAGATAAACCGCAAAGCAAACCGCAACAAAAAAAACAAAAAAGACGATTACAAAGATAAATAAAAGCATAACCCATGAGTCTCAATCTGCAGGAACTTATATTATTCAGGGAAGAAGTTGGAAGGGAACTTACACACAAAGAAGTGGACACCAATTTCAAGAAAGTTGCAAATCCTTGGGATGCGACACGGGAATACTATCCCCAAGATTTTGTCATATTGGAAGAGGAGGATGTTGGAACGGGTTATGTAAGTTTTTGGATGTATTATGATGACAACCACATGATACCTGCCGAAATTGGTCTGTCCCCCAAAAACAACAGATACGTTGATAACATATTGCAAGATATCCATTATGGATGGATTTGCATATCAGGAGGCAATGGCGGAGGCGGTGGAGGCGGCATCGGACCGCAGGGTCCCCGTGGCATTCAAGGAGCAAACGGATTTCAAGGAATTCAAGGCATAAGAGGAAGTCAAGGCAATCCCGGCATTCAGGGAATACGAGGGACAGATGCATATGGCATGCAAGGTTTTCAAGGCATTCAAGGAAGAAATGGAGTGCAAGGCGCAAATGGTCAAAGAGGCATTCAAGGTTATACGGGACCAAGAGGTTACACTGGATTGCAAGGCGAAAGAGGTCTACAGGGTGTGACGGGTGCGGTCATTATATATGTACAAGCAACCGAAGAAGTATTCACAATATTCCAAGGCATTCAAGGTGTTCAAGGTCTGCAAGGCGAATATGGCATTCAAGGATTGCAAGGACTGCAAGGTGTGCAAGGCAAACAAGGAATGCAAGGGAATCAAGGAACACGAGGACTTCAAGGCGTTTCGGGTGAGGCAACGGTGTTCATCCAACAAACCGCACAAAGCGTGACAATTATTCAAGGCACAAACGGCATGCAAGGTGTTCAAGGATTGCTTGGTCTGCAAGGCATTCAAGGAATGAATGGAAGTATGCAAGGCGAGCAGGGTTTGCAGGGAAGCATCGGTATTCAAGGATTTGATGGCATGCAAGGTCCGCAAGGCATACAAGGTATGAACGGAAGTATGCAGGGCATTCAAGGTTTGCAAGGCATTCATGGAATTCAGGGAATTCAAGGCATGCTTGGTTTGCAAGGCATAAAAGGGGACCCTGGTGTCGGATTCATGGGCGCGCAAGGCATACAGGGAATGATGGGAATCTATGGTATGCAAGGCACACAAGGTCTTCAAGGATTAATTGGAATGTCAACGTATGACATATATAGGGAACTTTATCCCGAAGCAACCATAGAGCAGTTCATTGCCGCACTTCAAGGCATACAGGGACCTCGTGGATTTGAGGGTGGTTCAGGCGGTTCGGGCGGTGGATGCGGATGCAACTGCGGTTGCGGCAACTGCAAAATCAGCGACACAATTATTCAGTTGATATCCCATGATACAACATTCTCTATGGACTTTGAAGATTTGCTTTATGAAATATGGAATGACGGAATCGCAATTTATGTGACGGAGAACCTGCCAACTGATGTGACAATAACGGGTTCAGCACTTAATGTGGCGGCAAGCGAAGAGTTGGATAGAACTCTGATGGTGCATTACGAGTACTTTGATATGACAATGGGAAACTACATTCTTATTGATGCAAAAATGTTCAATAAGCAAATCAACAACGAATAACAGAATAAACGGATATGGATTTCAAAAGGGTATCATCTGGAATGAATGTTGCATATGATTACAGCAAGGACAATCTGACCATTACCATAGAACTCACATTCATACCATTTGACATAAGGAAATATAAAGATGCGTTCACATCACCCGATAGCGAAAATTCCGATAACCTTAAATGGTTGTACTGCACCATATACAATTACATTCCCGTTGCAATTATACATAATACCAAACCAGGTCTTTATGGAAATATAGAGGATGGTGATTGGGAGGAAATTTATCAGGATGATTTATGGGAGAACTCTCAAGTTGAAATAAAAACATCCGAATGGGAATTGGGTTCGCTTGCTGTTGAGGATGGAACACAAAACCTGTACATAGATAACCTCCGACAACTTGCAGATGATAACATAACACCAAACGATGAATGGTACAACACCATTATGGGAAAAACCTTTTCTTTCACCCATGCGTTGAACGCCAATATGGAGTTCAGTCATTTGCATCCCGAAACATATCATGGTTTCACACCGCTTGTGTTGGATACATTGCATAATGCGGAAACATATAACAAATATGGAGTATGGGTACATAATGACCTTGATGCAAGCATGCGAAACTGCAAAGTCATTATCAAAACAACCATAAATAATGTATCAGATAATGAAGAGCAAACTTATGCGGTTGTTTCAGCGGACCCATCAACCTGCAAAATATTCACTGAATTCATCTACATAAAAAAAGAAACACATGTAGATGTGAATACCATCCAATATCTTGATGACACCTTTTCAATTAAAGGCGCGAACAACAAAATCATAGCATCAATAACACAAGTTAATGATAAGCGTGTCCGAATCAAACTATCTAAAAACCAATCACATTGGAAAACTTTGACACCCCAAATACGATTCAAGGTGAAACATATAACATCCTAAAAATATATCACGATATATCAAGGATATATCAAACAGGGTCTGATATAATTAGAATTTTCATTTTTTTCTTTTAATGATTTGTAAGACAAACATTTGTGTTTGCTGATGATACTTTTCTCATATTTTTTATTATATTCCATAAAGGAAATATAACAAATATGAAAAAGACAAGAAAGTACAAATTAATGAGATGTGAAGATTTGCTGTTTCTCAATAGGGATGTTGAAATCAGTGATAACGATCTTCAGTTTGTCGGAAAAATCAAATACTTGAAAATTGCAATTTTTATGCTTATTGGAATTTTAATTGCCATAAGCGTTTTCTTTGCGGTGAATCATACCACCACTTTTTCGGCATTACATGGAAAAATGAAAACCTCAATAAGCAAGGTCGAGCATGAAAGGGACTCCTGCAAAAACAAAATTCAAGAAATGGAACGATGTGACAAATTCACCACCGTATGTGCGGAGGTGTTCTGCTCTGCGGATTGCGAGGCGGTGACACATGACAAACTATGGGAGTTCATTCAGGAATGCGACCCCTGGTATCCCGATATTATCATGATGCAGGCGGTCATTGAATCGGGATGCGGCAAAAGCAATGTCGGCAAAAGATGCAACAACCTGTTCGGGATGACAAAACCTGTGGCAAGAAAACTGCGCTGTGATATAAACAGGAATAACAGCAAGGAGGCGTTTGCTGAATATCAGAATTGGAAAACAAGTGTTATAGACAGAATTTTATGGGAGAAATGGATGTTCAGGAATAAGAATGGCAAACCAACCATTGATGAATACCTGAATATGATTGATAATGTTTACAACACGGAGATTGATGGTTATGCAAAGGGATTGCACAAGCAGGCGGCAAAATACCGCAAGAATAAAAAATAACCATAGAACTTTGTGCTATGAGGATAACGGACAACAATGGACTGTGTGAGCAGATTGGCAGAAATGACGTCAGATGCGAATACTACGGGAAGGTGTTTGACAACTTCCTCGCCGTGCGCTCAAAATTCCTGTTCACCATAAAGTCATTCGGGAGCAGGTCGTCCGAAATTGCGGAAGCGTTCCAAAGAACGGGTGGCGGATACCTTATGCTTTTCGGACTACTTGACAAGAAACTGATGCGGCACACGGGGATAAAAAAACCTCATTTACCATACAGTCGGTTGAATACGACTGCGGAACCCTGCGTGTATGGTGTACGGGTTGTCCTATGCCCAAGAATGAATGCGACGATGAGGTTGTCGCGGAAAAGATAAGCGTTGCACAGTGGAAATGCAACGTGATGTATGAAGGAAACGATATAAAAATAATCGGTTTGCATTACATTCAATAAAACAACTATGAGAATAACGGACACGAATAACATAAAAAATAGCATTGACCCCGAAACTATAGGACACATCAATGATATTGAACAGCAACTCCATAAAGAGAATATTTCACATCTCGTACAAAAAAACTCTTTGCGTGAGATGTGGGTGTATGTGAATGTGAAACGAATGGCATGGCAACCTGTTGCTGAAGTGTTGAAACGGAAAGTTATCATAACTTATTCAACCGACTTTCCATTCAGCACACAGCAAATGGACAACATCACATATTCCTATGAGAAGTATCGCAGATATAAAACTGAAGATTGGAAGTATGCTTTTTTTGTGAGGTAAACATATACCTCAATCATTACTTTCATAATGACAATTTTATCATAATAGATGTATGTGACGTAAAAATGAATATTGAAATATGAGAATAAGCGATAGCAACAACATAAAGGACACAATATCGGATGCCGAAAGCATAGGCATAATCAAGGACTATGAGAGGCATACACTTTCCAATGGAAAGGACTTGGACACTATGCTTATGCAGCAAGTAAGGATTATTAGTGTCTATGTTGAATGTATGTATCTCAAAAAAAGAGGTGAATGCCCGCAATGCAGTACACACAAAAAGAAAATTGAAATACTGTATTTGGACGAACCGAAATACCACACAGGTTATATTGACATCCTGTTGTTCTGGTACAACGCTTACAAAAAGACACAAGAGAAATATGCGTTAAAGACCTTTTTTTTATGCGTTCTTGAATATCTCACTCTCTATTGGAACGAACACAAGGATTGGCAAATACAGTCCCTTGTTGATATTAAAATTGAAAAACTATGAGAATAAGCGACACTGAAACACTTAAAGACAGTGTGACTGACTCCTTGTACGAGGAGTTGGTATTTGACAAAGACAACGACTTTCGGCGGCGGGACAATGTTTTAACCGCCTATATGTATGACAACGAGCGAATGCGCTACAAGGCATACAGCGTCGCGTACAACAGCGTATTTCACAGCAGCATATTGTCATCAATCATCCTTATGCAGAACGGAGAACTAATCGGCAATATTGAAGGTTGTGTCCGCAACTATTTCAAGGTTGAGCATTCAATCAACTTGGACGCCTGCAACCTATGCAACATAAAAATCATTCCGTACAGGGAATTTCTTTCCGAAATTGTGAAAAATGATGATTTTTTTCATTATATTCAATAAAGGGACAACCTATGAGGATAAGCAATAGCGAGAACATAGCAGGACAATTATCAAAAGATGTGTTTGTGAAGCATTATCCGCACGCTTATTTAAGTGATGTGACAAGTTTGATATTTGAGATAAGGTGCGGCATAGAAGACGATAACGGAGTAATTCTTTCCGAAAACTCGTATCGCCACGTTGCGAAAATGCTCAAAAAGAAATTGAATAACTTGTCAACCGCCTTGTATGACCTGACAAAGATTTGCATATACGAATATTCAGACTGCGGGAACAGAATTTCCATGAAGTTTGAGAATAATGGTGAAAAAATTCCATTAGCGTTCACTATAATAGGCGTTGAGTATGCGACAGACAAACTTATGGTGCATTGTGATTGGAAAGGATTGAAAAACAAGGACGGTTTTGCCGACATGATAAACAATAAAAAATTCCGTTGCTTGTTGCATCTCAGATATTGGTGCAATACATACAATCTTGAGTTGTATGAAAAAAGATGACATAAAAATGGATATTGAGATATGAGGATAAGCGAATGTGACAACGTAAAGGACAGTATCGGTGTGCGCACTTTATGTACGATTAACGACATTGAGAAACACATATATTATTATAATGTGAGCAATATTCAAGAATATATGGATAAACATCAAAGCGAACTTCGGACAGCATTGGTTTATGTGAATTGCAGGAAAAACGATACAAGCACATTAAAGCGGAAAATCATTATAATCTATTCAACAGATTGGACATCCCACACAATAAAGATGGATAAAATCATTGAATCATACAAGAAGTATCAAATAGCAAAAACACAGCAATCGCTGAATACAATGCTTGCGGAAGCAATGAATTATCTTTTCCATTACAATAAGTATGATGGTGTACACACCATTGACAGCGTATATGACCTGATATTGGAATAATGATATGAGAATATGTGAATGTGAAAACATAAGGGACGCCTTCTATGAACCCGAAACCATAGATACAATCAAGGACTATGAGATGTTAGCGAAGTTGAGCAAACTGAAAGACCAAAAGATGATCAGGATGAACGTCTATGTGAAATGCAAGTATGTTGGAATGCGTGAAACGAGCAATGTCGTGTCCAAGAAGATTGAAATCCTGTACCTGAATGGGTGGGAAAACCACATGTCATATATTGACCTCATCACATATTGGTATGATGATTATCATAAGACAAAGCAAGAGGAAAGCAGGAAGACTATGTGTGACCTTGCGGAGGAGTACATCTCGTTCAGATGTCACCTTAAAAATATTTGGAAAATAGTGTCCGTTGATAACATAAAAATTGAAAGCGTATGCGAATAAGCAATATTGAGAACGACTGCCTTGCAGTAAGCAGGGTGTGGAAAAGGATTGAATCTAAAATACATGATGCCCACTATGTGATATTCGATAATTTTATGACAAACGAGAATGGCATACTTTTTTTTGAACCGAACATTTCCTTATCTGTTGTGATGGAAAGCAGGAAGGTATGGAATCATACTGCATATTGCGACATATACCTGACGGAAAAAATGTCACACGATATGCGGGAAATGCTATGCGAGATTAACAAAAAAGATATGAACGTAAGGGGGTACATGAGCACTACCAACCCGCAAAACAAAAGAATTTTTGATATTGTAAGCAAATACATAGGAGAGAAAATTTCAAACATACTGAATGAGTACAAATGCAGGACATTGATGATAAAACATATTTCCAATGGCATTTACCGAGAAAAAGATGGCACACTATGCCTGCCGAAATACCTGTGCAATTTTGCATGGGATGAACCAAACGTTTGGAATGAAATAATTTGAACCGCCCGTGAACTAATTCCACCCTAAATGGTGGAATCTTCGTGATTCACAGATGCTGTTTGTTTTGAATGCCTTATAGCATCCAAAATCTTTTCCCGCATCTCCACACGCTTAACTTCGGTGAGTCCCACACCTACATTGTGGCACAAAGTGCCTACATTGTGGCATACAATGCCTATATTATTCTCATAGAACCAAACCATATTCATTGCTGCGTGGACATCCCTGTCCATCTCGACACCACAATCACATTTGAATGTTCTGTCATAGACTTTCAGTTCATCGTGATAACATCCGCATTCTGTACAAACCTTTGTTGTCGGAACATATTTGTCCAAGACAACCACATTTGATTTGGTCTTCAGTTTTGATTTGACTCTTCCAAGAATTGAATGCTGAACTTTCTTTCCGTGACCGTTCTTGTGCCACTTCGCAATCTGTTCATCTTGTATGACAACAGTCTCGTATTCACATAGTTTGTGGACAATCTTGTTTGCCAAGTCATTTTTCTTGTTAGTCAGTTTCTCGTGTTCCTTGTTCAGTTGTGATTTGCACTTGCACCAGTTCTTTGACCCTTTTGCTTTCTTGTTCAACTTCCTTTGAAGTCTTTTAAGTCTGTCGCTTTCTTGAACTGACGCTTGTAACTTCTCACTGTTTGACAACGTGAAAGAAGTCTCGCAACCGAAGTCAACACCTATTGTTTGTTTTGTATATTGCTTGGTTTCCTTTGGAACATAGCATACGAATTGTACATAGTATCCGCTCGGACGTTTCAACAGTCTTGCATTCGCGTATTCAATCCCTTCAATGTCAATAAACTGTTTCAACCCGTTGACAACCAATGCTTTTTTAATTCCTGCAATCTTGATTCTTTTGTTTGAAATAATTTTATGACTGACACCATATTGCTTTAGGTCAATGATTGTTTCCTCTTTTGAGAATTTCAAATGTCCACCTTTTTGGAATCCTTTGTTTGATAATGTTTTGATTGTCTTTGCGTTGGAGAGCATTCTTGACAACAAACATTGTCTTGACTGTGCTGAAAGGTATTGGATTTGAACTTCAACATCATTCATATCCTTGTCCTTCTTGGTTATGGATGCTTGTCTTGTGTCAAACTTTGAAAGTTTGTTTTGGTCGGATTGGTTAGACCAATTTATGATGAAGTTCTTATACCATTTCTGTTCGAGGAATATGCGTTCCAATGCTTCTTTTTGTTGTTTGTTGCACAATGAGTTCTCTTGGATTTTGACATCAAAGGTCTTGCAGTCCATTCCAAGATGCCTTGAAATAGTTGCACGCTTCGTTTCCGAAATTCGCTTGTTCTTTGATGTTCTTTCCTCGGTTGTCAAGTGTATGTGTTTTATGTATTTATAAGGATGCAAATTTGTTCCGTTTCATATTCCACCTTGAAAGGTGGAATCTTTCACGGAACTTATATGTAAAAAAACGGGCGGTTTTTGTTATATATACTATGATAATATTTATCTATGACAAGAATAACGGACACCGAAATTGCAAAGTCTCTGAAAGACGATATTATTGTAAACAAAAAGCAGATGTGCATTTGTGATGGACTGACATCGTCCGAGAACACGAATATGGGCATGAAAGTCGAGTTGTTCAAGAATACGGGCAACGGCAACAAACGTGAGTTTGTAGTCGCTTATATTATATTTGACGCAAACAATCATTCAGTTGAACTTCAGGAGGTGCTTGACACAAACAAAGGCATTGATTTCACCGATGTGCTTACCTTGAACGTATGGTTCGGTCAAGGGGAACATTCAAACATATGGACAAAACTTGCCGAATACCTGAAAAATCATTTTCCGACTCTTGATGGGTATGAATGCTTGCAGTTGAATCTTGCACAAATAGACATAAAGGATATAGAAAAATTCAAGAACGAGTTTAGGAGAAATGAAATAAGTGATATTCTACGATACACTTTTTTGCAGAATGCGATAAACTGCTGTTCGTTCCAAAATATGTTCAAGTCCTGCACCTCGTTATCCCAAGTACCGCAATTACCGAATAATATAAGCGCATTATGAGAATAACGGAAAGCGATAACTTGAGAGATTGTGTGGACTACCATGTGTCAGTTAGCGGTTTCGACATATACGACTCCATTATAGGGGGGAAAATAGAGGATTTGTATACCCCGCTTATGGTAATAAACGTAAGCATGTCAAAACCAAGAAACGACTTGGCACATATAAAGATATACGTTTTCAAGAACAGGTCAATTGAACTCAACACAATACTTACATACGTTCAAAACTTGAACGCCAATGTATTCCAATCGAGTTATGACGTGTGCAGATTGCTCAACAATTACATACACACCCACATAAACTATCTTGATGGATATGTTGTGCAATACTATACAATAAATTTATGAAATCATTTCTTTTAGTCTCGTAAAAAATCTTGAAAATGACTTTTATAAATATAGAAAATCAAATTTTACAATATGGCAAACATAACTGTAACGGAAATACTTGGCACGGATAGCATGAACAACTCACGTGTCACCATCAACAACAATTTCAACACACTTGCACAGGCAATCAATGAATTGAGTTCTGTCGTGTCCACAACGGAGATTGGAACAATCAACACTGCGTTGAAGGGAAGTTCACTTACTGTGGGGAATGCCAACAACGTCATTATTAACACCAATGGAATTCATATCGGAACAAATGGTGCGGTGCTTGATGAGGAGTTGCTCATCACCATCATCAATTTCTTTAACAACACGGCAACTATTGAATAACCGTTTCACATTAAAAACAAAATAAAATGGGCAAACTTTATTTCAGATATGGGGTGATGTCAAGTGCGAAATCGGCAACACTTCTTACACAGCATTTTTCACTTACACAGGCGGGATTTCCAGTCATTCTTATCAAACCCGAAACGGATACCCGTGATACTGGGCATATACAATCAAGAATAAAAGGATTATCGGCAGAATGCATAACCATCGGAAAGAATGATAAAATCATTCCCGTTGTTATGGAACATATGGGAATGTACATCACAAACGATGGCGATAAGACATTGCCGAAATGGATACTTGCGGATGAATGCCAGTTCTTCACCGAAGAGCAGATTGATGAATTGCGGGCGGTGGCGGACAACCTTGACATAAATGTAATGTGCTACGGACTCCGCACGGACTTCAAAACAAACCTTTTTCCGGGTTCCAAACGTCTTATGGAGATTGCTGATACCATTGATGAAATCAAATTGAGTTGTCCGCTTTGTGGAAGCAAGGCGGTGGTGAACGCAAGATATGACAAAGTAAACGATGTTGTAATTACCGAAGGCGAGCAAGTGCAAATCGGGGACTGTGAATATACCCCGATGTGTCATAAGTGTTATAGGAAACGTGTTCCGAAAAGATAATAACTCATCAATTCCAAACAAAAACAAAACCCTGATATATCAATGATATATCAGGGTTTCGCTTTTATAACAAACTTTGCGTTTCACCATTCATCTTCATCCGAATCTTTTTCCAACTTAACTTTATCTACAATCTTTATTACATTTGGATTATAAATGACAACGCTATCGCCATCTTCTTCTCCATAATACTCAATACCATCAACTTTGTATTTCTTTACAATCACTTTCGTTGCTTCAAGTTCATCTCCATGATTCTCATCACAAAGTCGCAAATACAGTGCACCACCTTTTTCTTCGTCATTTTCATTATAAATGCGGGCGGTTGGTTTCAGCACAACAGTGTACATATATAAATCATCAAAAGAATCCCACATAAGTTGTTTATAGTAATCTATGACATTAAGGTCTTTTGTGAAATAAACACCTGCACCATAAAATGACGTACCGTATAGAAAAATCTAATAAAAATTGGAATTATTAGTCTTTCTTTCTTGCTTCAACCTGCCACTACTTTTTAGGTCTGTCGCCAGATGGTCATCCATAGTCGGGCAGTCCGCAAGCGTGAATTCGGTGCTACGGACACCTATTATTCTTAATCCTTCAATCAAGATGTTCAATGCAGCATTCACATCCCTGTCGTGGTGCTCACCGCAAATAGGACAAATCCATTCACGGTCGCTCAAAGTCAAGTCTTTCTTCACATATCCGCACTTGTGGCAGGTCTTGCTGCTCGGATAAAATCTGTCAACCAACACGACTTGCTTGCCGTTGACATTTGCTTTGTCAATCAGTATTTGTTTGAACTTGTATAAACCAACCTCTTGGATTGCCTTTGCAAGTTTATGGTTCTTCAGCATTCCCCGCACGTTCAAATCCTCCATACAAACCAAGTCATAGTCGGTTAGAAGCGTGTTTACAACCGAATGAATGTACGCCTCTTTCTGATTTGTTAGTCGTTCATACGCTCTTGCAATCCTAATCCTTTGTTTCTCTCGGTTGTGTGAACCTTTGATTTTCCTTGACAGTTGCTTCTGCAATCGCTTGACTTTCTGTTCTTGCTTCTTGAAGAAGTGCTTATTCTCAAAAACCTCACCGTCACTTGTGATTACAAAGTCCTTGACACCGAGGTCTATTCCGACACATTGCTTGGTGTGTTTGAACTTGATAAGTTCATCCTGCGGTATGTCAACAAGGATTGATAAGAAGTAGTTGCCACTCTTGGTTCTCGAAACGGTCGCACTCCTTATGCAATCTTTGTGGTCTTGTAGTCTCTTGTGATACAAGTCGGAACATCTGAACTTAATGTCCTTTAGGTCTTGAGTTAATGTTATTTTTCTTTCGTTGAATGTGTTGCGTTTTGAAATCGCTTCTGACGGGAACAATGCCGACTGCTTGTCTTTTTTGGATTTAAACTTTGGAAATCCATTGTGGTGTTTGAAAAACTTTGTATAAGCGTCAAGCATTTGTCTGATTGACTGCTTCATTACTTTGGTGTTCTGTTCCTGCAACCAAGAGTAGTTTTCGTCTTTCAATAATGTTCCGTGAAACCACTTTGAAATGTCTGACAGTTTGAGATTGGTCTTGTCCTCGTCATAGGCATTGCGTTTTAGTTCAAGTGTTTTGTTATACACAAAACGGTAACAACCAAGCACTTGGTTGAGTCTTGCCTGCTGTTCCTTGTTCGGGTATAACCTTATCTTGATGCCTCGCAACATATCAATAAAAAAGGGACGCATCCGCTCGGCAAATAAAATGTAGCAAGAACCGAGATGGAGTTATCCCTATATATCTTCTTTTGAATAATTTGAACGTCTTGCTACTTCCGTTCATTTTATTTATGAATAGTCTGAAACTACAATATATTTATACAAGTTTGTTTTTATTAGTTTTTCATAGATTTTATTAGATTTTCACCGAACTGTTACTTACCCATGCCATTTTTGTATCTTATTTCAAATTTTTTGATGTCGGATGCATTTGTGATGTGATAGAGTTTTGTTGTACTATTATACATCTCATCAATTCGTTCAACGTGTATCATAACCAATATATTTTGATGTATTTATAAACTTTCAAACAAATTTTTCTTTTTTGTGTAATATTTCCATTTTTTTTTATTATATTCAAATGTAACCAAATTACGCTTGCGTTTTTTGAGAAGCACGCAGCAAACACAACCAACCGCTTCTCGTAATTTAAAAACAACAAACTATGACAGTAGAACACTTAAACGGAGAACTTCTTACAAGCGAATTCAACGTTGCACATTCCGAGAATGGAGCAAGAATGTACAAAACAACAGGAAAGGCATTGCTTGACCTTTCGTTCAAAGCACCGCAGTTGCGCGCCACGAAACCCAATCTTGACACCCATACGGAGTGCGAGTTGGCAAAGGCAGAAGCAGAAAGCAGAGAACTTTTTGTGAAGTTCTTATTCTTCCTGCGTGATGCACGAGGCGGCATTGGTGAGAGAAACGCATTCAGAAACACCTTCCTGTGGTTCTGCAACAACCATCCCGAAGATGCATGCAAGTTGCTGAAGTTTGTTCCCGAATACGGTCGTTGGGATGACCTCACCTACATCCTTTACAACACCACAAGCGTGAATGTGAAGAATAAGATTGTTGCAATCGTATCCGAGCAATTCGCATCCGACATCAAGAGCGAGAATCCTTCCCTTATGGGCAAGTGGTTGCCTTCCATCAACGCAGGCAAGAAATCAAAATCATTCGCCAAGGCACTCATTGCCGAGATGAACAAGAATGGTGTTGCGATGAACGATGCCGAATACCGCAAGAATCTTTCCCAACTCCGTAAGAAAATCCAAATTGTTGAAACCAACATCACGGAAAAGAATTACGAGGGGATTGATTATGAGCGTGTACCTTCCGTTGCGAACACCCGCTATGCGAACCTGTTTATGAAGTACGATGCGAACCGCCGCAAAGCATATCTCGACTCACTTGTAAAGGGTGAGAAGAAGATTAACGCTTCGGTGTCCTTCCCGCACGACATTTACAAACTCGTAAACAGCGACCGGCAGACCGCAGAGGCAATGTGGAACGCACTTCCCGATTTTGTGGATGGTGACTGCAAGACCCTCGTTGTCCGTGACGGGAGCGGATCCATGCTTACGAAAATCCAAAATTCAACCACAACGGCATTAGATGTGGCGAGCGCACTTTGCGTTTATTTCTCTGAAAGAATGTCAGGTGAGTTCCATAACACCTTCATCACTTTCAGCAACGATCCCAAACTTGTAAAATTCCGCGAAGGAATGTCATTGTACGACAAAGCAAAATACCTCCGCAATTATAACGATTGCTCGAACACCAACATTGAAAAGACCTTTGATTTGGTGCTGAACACAGCAGTTTCAAACCATCTCTCACAGGAGGAGATGCCCGGTCAGTTGCTTATCGTATCGGATATGGAATTTAATGGAGCATCAACATGCTACGATTATTCAACGGGCAGATACGATAGTGTGGATGCCAACCTGTTCGAGCATATCGCGCAGAAGTACGCACAATACGGTTACAAGTTGCCGAAACTTGTATTCTGGAACGTGAACTCACGCACGGGCGCAATTCCCGTAATTGAGAACGAATTGGGTGTTACCCTTGTTAGCGGTTATTCTGCATCGCTTTGCAAAATGGTGCTTTCGGAGGAAACCGACCCTTGGAAGACTTTGCTCAACGTTTTGCTCTCCGATAGATACGCACAAATCACGCTTGAATAATGCCAACATT